>OJGU01000056.1_pt1 | contig 79919 bp, 57 predicted proteins | sample 1594741 | NCBI WGS metagenome assembly OJGU01 (sample SAMN05416841, study PRJEB24817) | seawater metagenome | isolation source: Sea water | place: Canada:Atlantic | collected 2013-07 | reverse complement strand
ATCTACACTAGATCGCTCGTCGGCAGCGTCAGATGTGTATAAGAGACAGAACCTTTTCTGACTGGAAAGTGGATGATGGCGCCCAATATTTCACTGCCCAAGACCCCACTTTTCAAGCGCAAACAACACGCTGGCTGCAACAAGGTGTCATTGGCCTTTGGCAGCCGCGATTATGCGTGATTGAGGGCGACCCTGTTTGCCTGCGTGTAAAAGCCCCGACATTGCATAAGCGTTATGTGGGCGTGCCTAGTATGGCGGCTTTGCCAGCTTTTCTTGCCACAGAGCATGCTGTTCAGTTGAACTCCTCTATTGATCAATTGCGTCGATCGCAATTAGGTTGGCAGGTTCATAGTCTTGCAAATGGGTGGTCCGAGAATCATGCGCAGGCTTTAGTGTTGGCATTACCGCCAGCGCAAAGTCTGGCGCTCTTGCAAAACACGCCCAGCACGCTCACATCGAAATTGGCGACCTTTTCAATGCGCCCGGCATGGGCGTTAATGTTGAGGATGCCCCAAGAGTTTGACCCGGGTTTCGACGCGGCATTCGTCAATGTAGGCCCTTTACGCTGGATTGCGAAAGATTCAAGTAAGCCCGGGCGTGAACCTCAGAATATTTGGCTCGTCCATGCGAGTGCAAAATGGAGTGAATTGAATATTGAACGTTCGGTGAGCGAGATAGGAGAACTGCTCAGCGAAGAGTTCAAGACCTTGACGGGGGGAGAGCCGCTAGAGGCCGCCTTGCATTTGTGGCGGTACGCCGATACCGAGGCTCCTGCAGATAATGGCTGCTTCTGGGATGAAGGATTGGCTTTAGGCGTGTGTGGCGATTGGTTGGGCGAAGGTAAGGTAGAGGGGGCGTGGAAGAGTGGCAAGCAACTAGCCGATAAAATATGCCGCCTTGTGGCAAGTGCCCCTCTGCATATCGAATTTGCTGAAATTGAATTTGCAAGCCCAGCGTATGAGGATGCGCTTGCACTGAGGCAAGCAGTTCTGCGGGAGCCGCTTGGGCGCATGCTCGACAGAGATGATCTTGATGGGGAAGATAAACAGATACATTTCGCGTGTTTTGATAAGCGTGGAAAGGTCGTGGCTTGTATTAGTGCGAAGGTACTGGGTGAAAAAACGTGTAAATTGCGGCAAATGGCGGTGCATGAAGCTTATAGAGGCCGTGGTGTCGGCGCTATGCTCTTGCGCAGAGTAGAGGCTGCGTTCAAAGCGAAGGGGTTTGAGTGGTCTGAGTTACATGCGCGTGAATCGGCGCAAGTGTTCTATAAGAAAAGTGCTTATGAGCAGGTGGGTAACCTATTTGAAGAGGTCGGGATTGCGCATTTAAAAATGATCAAGAGGCTTTCTGAGGAATAAAAAAGGGGAACCCGAAGGTTCCCCATTAAGTAAACATATCTCAATCTAGAAGGAGAGCAATAGAATTGAGATAGGCCCAATATTCAACATTGAGAATTGAATTGATTATTCCGCAAGAAGTTTGCTCACATTCCACTATGTGCGGCATTCTTCCGGCAGTAGGTCTGCTTGTCCCTAAGTCGACCTCACTGAAGGCGAGATCAATAATGGGTGAAACCCGCTTGAGAGTCCTCTAGAAGAGCTCCGAAATAGCTCCGCAAAATCTCAGTAGCCTTGAATACTCTGGTATATCTCGAATTAGCTCAATTAAATAGTTCTTCGGGCGGCCGTGTGAATCTGCTTAGGTGAAGAGCTTCTGGGTAGTCTAATTCTGAGTGGTTCCACAGATTATTGCGCATAAACACTTTTGATTCGGCCAAAGCTCGAGCAGATGGTTCGCTGAGTGTTACCCCTGTTTTCGCGCTCATCATCTTCACGCCCTGCATGAGGTGTATTTGCCAAGATACGCCTATGCCCAGTTCCTCAAGCAGCGCTTCGTAGCGTGCATCTTTAAAAACTTCAACGGGGAAGAAAATGTCTGCAACGTGCGCCCATGCAAAGAGGCGTCGAGTGTCTGAAGGTGTGAGGTTGCGCCAACGCGCGATCCCCGCATCGATCTCGCCTAGAATGAAGTGCTTCACACCCATCACGAAATTGAACTCTGGATTATCTTTATGCAGGGCCTCTAAGGCATCCCTTTTCTTTGTGGAGCTGCCAAATAGTGCGCTAATGATCACTTGGCTTAGCATCGAACTTTGACCTTCCTCGTCTAACTCTAGTTGCTGAGAAAGGTAAAACTTAGCCTGCTCGTAGTCGCCGATAAATGCATAACTGCTAGCAAGACTGCCGAGTACGCCGAGATGAGTGGGGCGCTCGAGCAGTTGTTTCTTTTGCAGGGGAATGAGTTTTTCAGGCTCGATGATATCGTTTCGGTAACTCCATGTGGCGTCGGGGGAGACACTGTAAGGGGTCTTGTCAGGGACTGTTTGCAAAAAGGCTTTTGCTTCTGAGAATAATTTGGCACTAGTTAGAAGAGCGCTGTAATGAGAGATGGCAAAAAATGGCGCTTGGTCTGCAAGTAACATATCGCGAATCTTTTCTTCGATAATCCGTTGATTATTCCCCTCAACCCGTAATGCGAGAAATTGTGCCGCTTTTGCTTCTTTCGAGTTAGGATCAATGCGCAGTAATTCACGCAGTGCAAAATTAACCAGTCGACGGTTTTCAATATTCGTTTCAGTATTGCTGTATATTCCCTTGCGCGCGGCGACAGTCGCTAAGCCAACATAGGCATTGACAAAATCCGGGTCTTTTTCAACTGCAAAGAGGTAGTTCTCCAGTGCCGTGTCAAAATTTGTACTGTTTGATTCTTTAGCGAAGAACTCCGCTTTCAGAAAGGCGTCGTAGGCTACTGCGCTACTAGTGCCCCATACAAGCATGTCGTTACGCTGTTCTTCGTCCAAATAGATACGCAACGCTGTGGCAATGTGTTGCACGATTTCATCTTGAATAGAAAATATTTCTTCCGTAACAAAATCAAATTGGTCGGAAAATAAAATCACATTAGTTCGAGCGTCCGTTAGATTTATCTGCAGTCGGTTCTTTCCACTAACTTGTTGAATGCTACCGTTGAGTAAATAGTCGGCATCAGAGCTAGTGCCAAGGGCGCTATTTTCAACCGCCACTTGCGCGCCTGGTAATCGATTCAAGTTTGCAACGAGGCTGCCTGGAAGTTGCTGAGACAAATATAGTTCATCACTGCCAATATTGATGGACTCAAACTCTCGCACCAAAAGAGTGCGTATTGGCGCACCTGTGATTTCTACTGTTGAAACCTTGTCGGGATATAAAACAAAAATCGCACCAAAAAAGAGCAAGATACTCACGTACACGAGAGGATTTTTGCTAAGAGTTTTCCAGTCCGAACGCTCGTTCTCTTTCTTAGGGTGATGCTTGGCGCTATTTGGATTGACGCCAGTGATGGGAGTGGGCAGCAATGAGTAGCCGCGCTTTGGATATGTCTTAATATAAACAGGTTGTGACGCGCGATCCCCTAGAGCTGAGCGTAATTCAGCGATGACGTTATGTACGGCGTGATCTGAGCGAACTGATTTGCTCCAGAACAAATCAAGAAGCTCGTTTGCACTGACTACTTGTTCGGGGTTGCCAATCAAGTGCATCAATACTTCCATGCCCCGTGGCGTTATGCGTACCTCTGCGCCCGTTTCTAGGTGAATGAGGGTGCAGGTTTCAGCATTGACTTGCCAATTTAATAGAGTGATCGCCGATGCATTACCTGAAGAGGTTTCTTCGCTCTTTTTGGCAAATAAATCCAAAAAAATCATGATTTTATTTTTCTCTAAGCGATATATTTTGTTGTTAAAAGGAATTTACCAGAAATTAGTAGGCAATCATACTCAATGCACTGACGGTTTGTGTCTTCTAACTATAAATTCTTTTAATACAAATAGTTAAGGGTCTATGAGCTTTTTTGGAGAGTTTTTGGAGGACGTTGGAGGAACTAAACCGTTATTGTGACACGCTTGCAAAAAAAGGGGCTGGCATTTATCCGCGCGAGATCTCTTATTGCAGGTGGCCAATAGTAAACTTTTATATTGGTGCTCGAAATAAAGCTAAATAACAATCAGAACTAAACTTGGGAGTTTTATCTTGACTACACAATTCAAGCGTAACCGGCTTTTTCGTCTAAGCCAGGCCGTTATGGCCGTCTCCATCCTAGGATTACCTGCCGCAGGTTTTGCACAGAACGATGATGCAGAAGTTGAAGAAGTGGTAGTGACTGGATCCTATATCCGCAACAGCGCTTTTGCTCAAGAAGCGAATGTTGAAACAGTAACTCAGGAAGACCTATTCGAGTCTGGCGCTCCATCTATCGGCCAGTACATCCGTGACCTGACGTTTACTCAAAACACTGACACCGTTGCCAACGTAAATGCTGGCCAAGATGGTGGGCAGGACTCAACAGGCGCCACATTCAACTTACGTGGCCTTGGAGAAAACTCTACGTTGGTCCTCGCGGACGGTGTGCGCACTATTAATAGTGTTGTTGCAACTATGTTCCCTGATATCGCATTGAATCGCCTTGAGGTAGTTCTTGATGGCGGGTCGGCTCTATATGGTTCTGACGCTGTTGCAGGGGTTGTTAACCTTATCCCTGTAAAAGAGTTCGACGGCATCAAAGCGCGTACTTACTACCAGCGTGACGAAAAAGCGCAGGTAGAGGACTACTCTGCTGCTGTCATGTGGGGTAAGTCTTTCGACAATGGCATTAACTACGTCGGAGCATTGGATGGCTCACACAAAGGCTCATTGATGACGTATGAGCGTATGCGTACTGCAGAGGTCGCCTACGGTTATTCATCATCGGGTAATCCTGGTGTTTACCGTCAAGTGAATGGGGCTGAGCCTGTCATTGGAGGCGTGCACGGCGGCACCATCACCGGTGGGTCTATAGTAGACCCAAGCTGTGGTACATTTGGCACACCGGAAGAGCAGACTCTAGGTGGTCAGCTAAGTGGCCCGAGTGGTTATCCAGTAGGTACGAGTGGTTGTTATTGGTATTACACTCCGCAGTGGGATCTACAAGGCGAAACTAGTGAGTACAACTTGTACAACAACGTCACTTGGGAAGCGACAGATTGGTTAGACTTCGAGCTAACCATGAACCACAGTTTCCGTAAGGTACAAAACCGTAATACAGGCACATACGGTCAAAACACAAATAACCGTAATGCCTTAATGGTAAAAGCGGATCACCCAGCGAATCCATATGGCTTTGACGTTGTGCCGTATAACTTCCGTCCATTCACTATTCTGGACAGAGACAACTGGCCTAGTCATTTCGAAAGCTCCACGGGTGCTCGTCTTCAGCCAGTGACTTACTACACGCAGCGCTACAAGCTACAAGCTAGCTACGATATGACAGATACGTGGAGCGGTTATACGTTCTATTCTACGCAGTCTGATCGACGTAATTCAGATGAGAAGCTATTGCACATCGGCAAGATGCAGCAAGCACTGCTTGGTCAAGGTGGCCCGAATGGTAATGAATACTGGAACCCCTTCGGTTCAGCAGACCCACGCTCGCCGTTCTATAACGAAGCAACAACTCGCAATAGCCAGGAGCTAGTCGATTGGTTGTTCACAAACGTGGATAACGTGACGACAAATTATGACGAACTAGATGTTTTCGAAACCACAATTGCTGGTGAACTCTTCCAATTGCCAGCTGGCGCCCTGCAAATGGCTACTGGTTTCCAGATGCGCGACCGTTCTGAGTTCATTGGTAATAACCCACTAGAACTTACGCAAGCTGACTACAACGTCAACATCGTTGACACGCCTCCTTCAAATGACACTTACTTCAACAAAGTGTATGCAGGCTTCATCGAGTTGGATATTCCAATTCTTGAAAACGTTGCAGCACAGGTTGCAGTACGTCACGAGAAGTTCAAAGACTTCGGTTTGGATGCAACGACTCCAAAAGTGGCCGTGCGATGGGAAGTGACTCCTTCGTTGGCAATTCGTAGCTCATGGGGCGAAAGCTTCTTGGCGCCTACGGCCTCTCAGTCACGCCCATACGATCCTAATGAAGGCTGCTCTGAAGTGTTCTTCGGATTGGACAAAATCACTGGCGGTCAGCTAACTGGCGCGGCAGGTTGTTCATCAGGGAACCCAAATCTTTCACCAGAAACTTCTGTAATGAAGAACCTTGGTTTCACTTGGGAGCCAAGTGGCGCTCTTGATGGCTTGAGCGTGAGCTTGGATTATCAAACAATCGAATACACTGACCGTATTCGTACGTTGAGCAACCCTGAAACGACTGATGTTCAGTTCACTAGAATGTTGCAAGCAATTGGTTCAACTGAAGCAGCGTATGATCCAACTCCTGGTTCAGCAACGCGTATTGCAGCGAACGCTTGGTTGAACTCGCAGGACAACACTGGCGCTAGCGGTGTAATCCGTGATCTGTCTGGCAACCAGTCAGTACTACGTATTATTCGCCAAGCGAATAATATCAGTACTGTATGGATCGACCTGTACGACGGTAAGGTGGACTACCGTTTCAGCACTGATAACTGGGGTACTTTTGCCACAGGGATCAATGTTTCCTACTTCAGCAAGTACGAGTATGAAGACCTCTTCGGCGGTGTTCAGGAAGCATTGGGCAAGCAGAACGCAAACAGCGGTGTAGTACCACCATTACCTAAGTTCAAAGCTCAATGGAAAGGTAACTGGTTCATGGGTAACCACAGTGCTTCGGTGACTGCGGCTTATCAGCACAGCGTGCTGTTTGACGACTCAGTGAACAATTTGTTCTCAAAGTTTCCGGCTGATCGTGTGATCGAAGGGCAGACTATTGTGAACGCACAATACGGTTACATCATGAATGACTTCTTCGGTAGTGAAGTGGTTCTCAGTGGTGGTATTCGCAACCTATTCGATCAGCAGCCACAGCGCCTGCCAATCCTAGGTGGTTTCGAAAGCCGTCTACATCAGCCTTGGGGGCGTCAGTTCTGGATGTCTATCGATTGGACGCCTAGCTTCTAATCCTAAGACCAATGTTTGATGTATAAGAAAGGGGCCATTCGGCCCCTTTTTTTATAGTCTCTCCCAAACCAAGGCTTGGTACTGGGTCCATCCTTTCTTTACGCAATTTTGCAATGCAGTCCCGCCAGCCAAATTATCCCAGTAAGCCCAAGGTAGCGGAATGCGAGTCAATTGCGTCAATGCCCACAACAATGGGCTTGGGAATTGACGAAGATAGGCAGAAAGGTCGTGTTGTTCTACTAGACGTAGGCCTGCGCTACTGGCGAGAGTACAAACCTCCTCAGTACTGAGTACAGTGTTTAAGTGCCAACCTCGTTTAAAGCGTGCAATCGAGCGTTGGGCTTTAGCGCTTGCGTTTTTCTGAGTGAAATCATCGCACATGATGAATCTAGCCCCAGGTTCTAGCTGCTTGGCGACCATGTTCATAAACGCTAAACCGTCGCGGGCGTGCACAAATGACTCAATGGCATAGGCCGCATCGAATGTTCCTAACTCAGGAAGTGCTTCAAAATCAGCTGCTATAAAGCGGGTCTTAGCGGCTAGTTTTCGTTGTTCAGCTAATGTATTGGCGATCTCACATTGGGTCTTGCTAATAGTGACACCGGTAACCGAAACATCTAGGCGATTGGCAAGATATAGCGCGGTGCCACCAACGCCACAGCCGAGATCCAAGCATTTCGTTGTCGCCGGCTTAGTTGTAATCACAGGGCGTAGTGCCTGTGCGATCAAATCGTTGAGATATTCAAATGCTTCGGTAGCGTTGTTGACGTTCGCTGCCCAAATGGCGCGGTGGATTGCACTTGTGTTTCCAGAGCCACCAAAGCGCAAAAATTTATGCGTATTGGCATCGTAGTACCGGGCTACATCTGCCGCAGGAGTAGAGCTGTGGTTGGGTTCTTTCAAAAAATTCGCTTCATTGATGTTGTTTTGAAGGCGTTCGAATGCCTGGAATTAACACTGGGGTATTGCGCACATATTCTTGGTAGTTAGGGTCGTCCCCCCACTTTTCCTGTGCTTTGGATTCTAACAGAGGGACGCCGCTGACTCTGCAAATTAGTAAGATCACAAATAAAGGAGACACAAGGGTGAGTAATTGCCAACCAGCCAGGGCGGGGGCGGCAACTATCGCCACGCCTATCCATAAAGTCATCTCACCAAAATAGTTGGGGTGGCGTGAAACCGACCACAAGCCTGAACGGATGAACTTCCCTTCGTTCTCTGAGTTTGCCTTGAACGCACTTTTTTGTCGGTCAGCAATAGTTTCGAATACAAACCCGAGAAACCATAGTGCCGCCCCTAAATAAGCGCTTGTTCCAAGAGCGACGATGCGGCCAGAGGTGATAGCTGCAAGCGCTGCAGCAACGGTAATCAAAACCCATAGACCTCCTAGCGTCCAAGTAAAAAGGAAGCGCCAAAACAAAGGTTTAATGTCGCGAAAGCGCTTGTCTTCGCCATCGCGGCGTACCCGTGAAAACAAAAAGATACCAAGACGAATGGCCCAAGCTAGCACCATAAACGAAAGCAACATCCCACGTGCCCCGCTATCGGAAATTAACCAATTGGCGACTATGATTGTGGCGACAAAGGATAAAGAACCAGTGAGATCGAAATAGTGTTCTGTTTGTGCAAAGAACGAGGGCACGAAGACTAACCAATGCAATACAAAGCCAAGCATGCCGCAAAGCAGAAATAGTGGGACTGATCCAATATAGATTCCGCCGTCGCTTCCTGCCCAAGACATCGCGAGTCCCAAGGCGATGCAAATGCCGATTCCAAGCAATACCTTTGCGTTTGAGGATTTATTATTGGCCATTTTTTTAATCCCGTAATTGAGTATAAGTTCTATTACGTTGCAATCAGCGTTATGGACTTTTCAAGCTAGCGTTTATCATACCTCCAAAATCGCTACGAAGCCCTCTTGAAGACGTTTGGAAGGAATATGTTAACGCGCAAAACACAGTTATTATCAGCAGAACATAAAGACGATCTTGATGTTGCGCTAGAGATACTGCTCAAAGGCGGCCTCGTATCGGTGCCCACAGAGACTGTATACGGGCTTGCGGCGAATGCAAAAAACTCCACTGCTGTTAAAAGCATATTCACAGCAAAGGGTCGGCCTGCTTCGCACCCGTTAATCGTGCATATAGCAGGAGCCGATCAATTATCAGAGTGGGCAATCGATATTCCCCCGGTTGCCTATGTGCTTGCCGAGCGATTTTGGCCAGGTCCATTGACGCTATTGTTGAAAAAGTCTCCAGAAGTGCCAAGTGAGGTCACCGCTGGCAAAGCAAGTATAGGTTTGCGAGTGCCCGCTCACTCTGCATTATTGCAGTTATTGAAAAGAGGCAAAATTGGCGTTGCGGCGCCATCGGCTAACCCCTATAAACGGTTAAGCCCCACCAGCGCATCACAAGTTTATGCAGAGCTGCAAGGCAAGATTGATGCGGTCTTAGATGGAGGCCCTTGCGAAGTGGGGCTTGAATCTACAATTCTAGATCTCACTGGCGAACAATTAAGCATATTAAGAGAGGGGCCTATAACCGCGCAGCAGATTGCAGAGCTGACAGGGTTCTCAGTGAACATTCCTGTCGCGCACGATATCGCAGTTCCTGGCAATGTGGCTGAGCATTATCAACCTCGAACGCCGCTCTACGTAGGCACGCGCGAGCAAATCTTGGCGCGGCTGCCGAATGCTAATGAACCTGTGGCCTGTGTTTTTTACGTGGATACTGCGCAAATTCCTGTTAGTCCTTACATTCGTTGCCTGCCGGAGAGTAAGCCGGCCTATGCCCAGGCCCTTTATGACACTCTTTATAGGCTAGATCATTTACACGCGTCAGCGATTTGGATAGAGCAACCTCCCCAAACGGCCCAATGGGGCGATGTGAACGATCGTCTGCGCCGTGCTGCGTTGCCTATTTGATGTCTTGTTGACCAAATCTCCTCTCAAAATCAGCTATTTTTTCTCAACATAAGAAAAAATATCTAAATTGCCTCTTTTTTGACACATTTCATCGAACAAGTGTTCGACATTGGGTTTGAATTCCTTTAAATTGTGAACGCTTTCAGTTTTTGGTTAAAGTTCCGTAAATGTTGTGGGTTTTCCCGTTATCTTCGTGCTGAAATAACCGAATGCTGCTACAAAAAATCGTATTGCTCAAGCGCAATGGGAGTCATCCTGCAGTTAGGCGCCAGCCAATCAACCTTAAGAGGGAATAAAATGCGAAACCATAAAACGCCAGCTCGTTTTAGGCTCAAGGCGGCCAGTGTTCTATTAGCCGCTGCTATCAGCTCGCAAGTGTTTGCCGACACAGGCGGTTTGCGTGTCGTTGTGACCGATGCTGCAGGTAATCCTGTAGCGGGTGCAATGGTGCAAGCGAGCACACCGGAAAGTTTGACATCCAAAAGCGGTGTCACAGGCCCGGACGGTGAAATTCGTCTTCTCGGCCTAGATCCTTCGACTGACTACGAAGTGGTTGTTAGTAGCTCAGGCTACCAGCCGTTACGTAATAACAACGTGACAGTTGTATCTGGTCGTAACTTCACTTTGCAGTATGCAATTGAGCGTTCAAGTGCCATTGAAGAAGTGGTTGTTGTTGGCCGTTCTGGTCGCACACAGCTTGTAGACACAACTTCAGCATTGGTTGGTACAGACGTAACACTTGATCTGACTGAATCTTTGCCTACAGGGCGTAGCTACCAATCGTATCTACAATTAGCGCCTTCAACTAAGCCAACTCTTGATGGCAACCCATCTTCTAAGTCTGGTATTAACTATTCGGACGCAGTTGACTCAAACGGGAATACTGCCGGTACTTCTACCGACAACGTTTACTATATCGATGGCGTTAATATTACTGATAACTTGACTGGTGGTTTCGGTGCCAATTTCAACTCGGAAATCATTCAGGAACAACAAATCATCACTGGTGGTGTGCCAGCAGAATATGAAGGCGGACAAGGCCTGATTTCCCGTGTTGTTACAAAGTCTGGTAGTAACGAGTTCCATGGCTCGTTGAACTATTATGCACAAAGCGACAGTCTTGTTGCTGACAACGACAACCTGCCTGACAGCACATTTTCTACTTATGATACGGCCTTCACGCTAGGTGGACCGATCATTAAAGATAAGCTGTGGTTCTTTACTTCTTACCAACGCAAAGAGCGTGACGAAGACGTAATCGACCCAGTAACAAACACTTTCCAACGAAGTGTTAATACTACTCAGGACCTTGGCTTTATCAAATTGACTTGGGCTGCCACTGACAACGATAAGTTCACAGCTGAGTTCTTCAACGACCCATACGAACGCGATGGTTCTGATGATTACACAGTACTTGCGAATCGTGACAGTGCGCGCATCCAAGGCGGTGATAACTACAAATACTCCTACTCACATTCTTGGGATAACTTGATTGTGACTTTGGACTTCGCGAGCCATGAAGGTGAGCTTAGCAATACCGCTGCGGACAACAGAAGCCGCAACGACGTTGCCTATACTGGTATCGACGTGACAAACGCTGAAACAGATCGCGGTGGTCGTGGTTCAAACACTATCGACTTCCGTAACAAAGATACAGCGTCTATCACTGTTGAGTACTTCCTTGATACAGCCTTCGGTTATCACGAAATCAAAGGTGGGTACACGCAAACGACTAACGAGCGTCACTATGACCTGCAATATACAGGAGATGGTGCGCAGTACACGTCTATCGGTACACAAAACTCTGGCACAAGCTTGAAAGATTACACGAGTGGCACGTGGACTGGTGAGCGTGATCTTTCTGAAGATGACTATCAGCGCATCCTCGACGGTATGGCAGCAACAGGCAACAATGCTTACTTCCTAGGCCTGCTCGATAGCGATTCATCTGGCTCGATCTCAACTGCAGAGCTTGAACAGTTGCGGTTTAACTCGACTACAGGTAACCCAGATAGCCAGGTGAACGTATACCGTATCAATCAGACGCAAACGGCTCCTTTGACGTTCACGACTGAAGGTGATGCATACTTCCTACAAGATTCTTGGAACATTAATGAGCATTGGACTATCGATGCCGGTGTTCGTGCAGAGAAATGGGATCACATTGCCACTGACGGTTCGCGCGTATTTACGTTCGACTGGGAAGTTGCACCACGTTTGAGTGTCATCTATGACATCTTCGGCGACGGTGGTAGCAAAGTGTGGGCATTTGCGGGTCGTTACTACGATCCAATCCGTACAGACATGACTCAGTTCGCAGGCACTTTGTCAGGTTCAGTGCGTGAAGAGCAAGTCTACGTGGGCAATCAGTGGGTGACTTTCCGTACTCGTGGTGGTGCGCAGGTGCAGGACGGATACTTCGCCCCAACGACAGAGACTCCATACACTGACGAGAAGATGATTGGTTTCGAACACTCATTGACTAGCGATATGAGTATTCAAATCACTTATACCGACCGTGAAACTAAGGACATTCTGGAAGATTACGACCTAGGTTTCTACACTGACCCTTCAGCAGTGGGCGGTTATGCGCTGCCATTGTCCTACTTTGGTTTCGACACATTGCCTTCAGCTAACTACTTTATCGCTACTTTGGAAGGCGGTATTCGTGAATACGAAGGTGTTGAAGTAACCTTCCGTAAGCGTCGTAGCGCTGATAATCGTTGGCAGATGCTGGCGTCGTATTCTTACAACGATGCATCGGGCAACTCTAACTCAGATGGTAACGCGGATCTTCAAGGTGACTTCTTGTACCTCGACCCACGTGCACCAAATGTGTATGGCCCACAGCCTGGTAACATCGAGCATTTGTTGAAAGTGGCCGGTTCTTACACTTTCGATAATGGTATCGAAATAGGGGCTGTATACGCTTGGAACTCTGGTTTGACTTACAGTGAGACTTTCTCACAGTATGGTCGCCACACACCAATTCGCGTAGGCGATGCATACGATTCACTCGGAGCAACGACTCGTTGGTTGGCACCAGGCACCGTAGGTTCTCATACAACAGACTCCTACGGCACACTTGATCTACGTGCGAAGTACACAGTGGATATCAGTGGTTTCCAAACTGAATTCTTCTTAGATATCTTCAATGCGCTAGACGACCAAGCGGTTACTCGTGAGCAAGAGCTTGCAGGCGGCGACGGTGTGTATGCCTTCGGTGAAGGTAATGCATGGGCAGATCCACGTCGTTTCTACTTGGGTGCTCGCATCCAGTTCTAATCGACGCGAGTTGAACGAGAGCTTCGGTTCTGCCCACAAAAAAACCCCGATACTATGTCGGGGTTTTTTTTGCCTTCTATTTAGTGACTAATGTTTCGGCACTCGCCACGACATTCTGTGCAATATCACTAACGAGCAAGCGCAATTGCTCTATCGCATGGTCATAGCCATCTGCGGTTAAGTCACGATTGAATTTGAAGTCGACTGTGATGACTTGCTCCCTGTCTGCCTCTGAAACGAGCTGATAGCGGCCGCTACAAATGACCTCGCCGCGATCTGTTGCTTGCAAGGAATCGATGTGCACTAGTAGTCGGTAATCGCTTCGGGGAACGAAGTCAGAATACTTTAAATAAAAATTGAATTCGTTTGATTGCTTTTGTAGTTCTTTAAAAAGTAGTTTCGGTAAAGCAGAGTCTAAAGTTTCCGCCCATAAGTGACGTTTTGAGATTTGTATTTGCGTGTCGGCGGTTTGCAATACTATGCCGCTTTGTTGTAAATAGTCAGCAACTTCGACAGTGTCAATCACTAGCGAGGGCAGGGTGTTCGAGGCTTGTATGCTGAACCCTTGTGGCGCATTGCCTGCCAATAAATAGTAGTTCACTTGCACGGGTTCGCTAGCGCAATAGCTTAGACTGCTGGCGAGCACTATAAGAATAAAAGGACGAATGATCACTGTGCTCTCCTTGTTGGAATAATCTCTTCTGCGGAAAGGCTAGGAAGAATTAGACTATTAGGTTTGTTCTTTAGCTCGTTAAGCAAAGGCCTGAACTCTTCGATAATACTGCTTAGCGATTGCAGTAAATCCATGACCTCTTGGTTTGCGCGTGACTCTGATGAGAATGAATCGGCGAGTGTCTCGAAGGATGCCATGGTGCTATTGACCTGCTCAATCAGCGCAAGATTTCGATCGTCATTCACCAATGCCGTGCTAGCCTGAGTAAGCTCTTTGACGCTTAGCAGAGTGTTCTGTCCTTCTGTGAGTAAGAGGTCGAGTTTGTTGCTCAAGCTTGCCACAGGCACGCTGTTTAACGTGCTGATTAGCTGTTCGATGCTGTCAGTAAATTTCTGCAGAGTGTCTTGGCCAGATGGGATGACGTGCAAATCTGCAAAGGTGCGCAGTTCCCTGCTAGGATTATTCTCATCGTAAATGAGTTCTATCTGGCGCTGGCCTAGTATGAAGTTCTGGGAACTTATGGTGGCGGTAAGGCCTTGTTCAATCCAGTTATCGATTTCTGTGCGTGCACGTTGTTGGCTCTGTTCTGAGTCAGGCAAGCCTAGTCTGCCGGGGTTGATCTCAACTAGTACAGGGATCTCCATATTCTTGTCGAGTAGCGTTTGTCCTTCGGGGATGTAATCTGTACGTAAGACTTCACCGACTTGTACGCCACGATATTTTACTGGTGAGCCAACTGCAAGGCCCCCAATGTCGCCTTGCACCATTACCCAATAGCGAATTGAGAATAAATATTGTGTGGCGCCAATGGCGCTACGGCTTGGGTAGATATAGTACAAGTCTTGATCGGTGGCACTTTCGCCAGGGAGTTGCCCTGTTGGGTTGGCAAATGAGATCCCTCCTTGAATCAAAGAATCTAAGGGGCCGGTTTCAAACTCGAAACCGGTTGGCGTGATCTGAGCATGCACCCCGCTAGACTTCCAAAACCGCGTAGAGCTAGATATAAGTTGATGATAGGGTGCCTCGATAAAAGCGGTGTAGTAGACCTGGTTGTCATCGAAGTTGAACTCTAAATTCTCGATGCGCCCGACGGGAATGCCTTGAAAGTTGATACGATCGCCTTTGCTGAAAGAGAAGTCGCCTTCATTGGTCAGCGTGATTTGCAGGCCCGGAGTGCCAAGCGGGGTTAATGGTGCCTGCTCTAAGCCTCTGAAATAGCTACTAGGGCTGCCTTCTGCCTCAGGAGAGAAACGAATATATTGCCCGCTTATGAGTGTGCCTAGGCCAGTGATCCCTGTGAGGCTCACCTCTGGTTGCACTATCCAGAAGCGCGAACCTTCTACCAATAGACCACTAAATTCATTGTGAATGCGGGCGGAGACAAGTACTGAGTTCAAGTCGGCGCTCAGGGTAATATCTTCGACCACGCCTATATCCACATCGAGCGTTTTGATGTTGGTAACCCCAGCCTCTAATCCGCGAGCGCTTGAGAACTCGATGGTGATCAAGGGGCCTTGCGTCGCCCAGCGGTCATAGACCAACCATCCCCCGACAATTAAAGTGATGATTGGCAGTAACCAAAGGCTCGATACACGCCTCACGGGGCTAAGCTTGGCAGTATTCACTGTGGTTTCGTTGACATTACTCATGCGTTGAATTCCAAAATAATCGAGGGTCAAGACTATTGGCAGTTAGCATAGTGAATATCACCATGCCGGCGAATGCTAAGGCGGCTGGCCCTGGTGTGATGGTCATCAACTCGCCCATTTGCACAAGACTCGTGAGAAAGGCCACCACAAACACATCGACCATAGACCAACGGCCAACAAACTCTGTTGCCCGGTAGATAATGCTTTTTTGTTGAGCGCTAAGCGTTAGAACGCGGCTTTGAGCGAAACACAGGCTCAATAGCGCCAGAAACTTTGCGAAAGGAACAAAAATACTCGCAACAAATATGATTCCGGCGATTAGGTATGAATGATGGCCCCATAATAAAACGACTCCGCCCACGATTGTGCTGTCTGTCGTTGTGCCCAATTGGGTTGTGCGCATAATGGGCAAAAAATTAGCTGGAATATAAAGCAGCAGCGCTGTGGCGAGAAAACTCCAGGCCCGCTGCAAAGCACCGTGATTGTCCGTATGGTGATGCACAGGGAGTTCGCAAAAATCACATAGGGGGCTTTCATTGGACTGCACAGTCAGGCAGTGTTCACAACTAATGAGCTTAGGCGAGGTCATTGGGCAACACCTTGTTTTGTTGTGTACTAATACTCTTTTTAATTAGCTGGCTAAGTTGGTATTTATCAAAGTGCATGTAAGCGGCAAATAAAAACAATACGAAAAAGGCATAGGAGTAAAATGCAATGCCAAAGCTTATATGGGCAAGGCTGGCGATCTTTACCATACTCACTAATATGCCTAAAAAATAAATTTCGCACATATTCCAAAAGCCGATGAAAGAAATCGCTCTCAGTAATCTGATCGTGCTGTTTTTTGCCTGACCTATTTTTAAACTAAAGGACAAATAAGCCAACAGCGCGGCAAAAATACTCGGTATCACGATTAGTACGAGAAGGCTGATAGCGGCTAGTATCCAATCATTGTTTTGAGCTAAACGACTGCTAGTGTCGAGAAGCGAAACTTGCCGTTCTTGCCCTTGTACCGACATTTCCACAAACCCGAAAATAGTGCTGATCGCTAGGCATAGAAGCGCGCTGATCGAGAAAATGAGCATTCTGTCAACAATATTGGGATAGGCGCGAGTCAACACGTGGCCGCAGCGCGGGCAGCTAGCTTTGTGGTTGTCGGGCAGCTGCCCAAGCGTCACTGCAATAGAGCAATGTTCACACAAAATTAATGGCATGCTGCTTGGGGGGGAAATCGCTGAATCAGACTTTGACATGCTTTAAAACACGGTTAGGGTGAGCAAGAGTATCGACCAAGCCCTTTAGTATGGTCGAGCGTATTCAATTGCGCGCGATTGTAGAATCAATTCCTCATATTGCCTATAGATTTGCCATGGAAATCAGAGTCAATACGCATTATTCTTCAATTGCCGACTTAAATGTCCTAATCATTTTCTGGAGAAACCTTAATGTCAGTCTCCTTGACTAAGAAACATAAAAAACGTGCTCTGATCGTCGCTATTTCGCTCGCAAGCGTCCTTGTTGGTTCTCAGAGTATCGCTCAAGCGCCAATCATTCAACCTGGCGCACCAGGGCAACCAAGCCGTCTCATTTCAGCCGAAGATGCCTCTAATCTTGCTGGGCTGCAATTCTCAGATGCGGATGTGAAGTTTATGCAAGGAATGATCTCGCATCACGCTCAAGCGGTAGAGATGGGAGCTCTTGTAGAGGGGCGGACTAATCGAGACGCCATTACGGCGATCTCACAACGTATTGCAATCTCGCAAGAGGATGAGATCGCAATGATGCAAGGCTGGCTTGAGGAGCGCGGACAAACTGTGCCGTCGGAACATGCCCATCACGATATGGGTGATGACGATTTAATGCCTGGCATGTTGAGCCCCGAAGATTTCGAGCAACTCGCTCAGGCCGAAGGCGCACAGTTTGATACTCTATTTTTACAGTTCATGATAGAGCACCATAAAGGTGCGATCGAGATGGTCGAAAATCTTCTCGATCAGCGCGGCTCTGCGCAAGACTCAGTCTTATACGAGTTTACCAGCGACGTCACCGCTGACCAGAACAGCGAGATTGAACGCATGAACGCGATGTTGGCGGGTTTCTCTCCAGACCCACGGGTCAATTTACGTCCTGGGTTTGAAAATGCAGGGGAAGCTTCTTTCAATATGCAATTGCTTGCAGCGATTCCAAAACCTGATGGTTTCTTCGATCCGAACAATCCGCAAGGTTTGCCAATGAGCCGGGTGAAAGAGTTAGCAGAAGAAATGTTGGCTCCAGACGAAGATGCGCCAGAGCTTGATGAAGAGCAAGATGTCACCCTAGAAGCCAATCAAGGAAGCATCGCAAGCGAAACCCCAACCGACGACGATGAAGAGGACGAAACATCAGAGCCTCGCCCCAGCCTGTTGAATTTTGCCAATACCGATATGAGTTTTGCTGGCGATGTCTTAGTCGCGGGTAATTATCATGGCTTTAATGCCTTTGATATTAGTAATCCAACCATGCCGCAATTGCTTAGCTCTGTTGTGTGTCCTGGGGGGCAGGGCGATGTGTCGGTGGTGGGCAATCTTCTGATCATGTCAGTTGAGCAAACTCGTGGACGCTTAGATTGCGGTTTGCAAGGGGTGGCCGAACCCGTCAGTGAAGAGCGTTTTCGAGGCATCCGTATTTTCGATGTCAGTGATTTCTCAATGCCGCGACAAGTCGGTGCCGTGCAGACTTGCCGTGGCTCGCATACCCATACAGTTGTGAGTGGCCCAGACGAGGAAGGCAATATCTATGTCTATGGTTCGGGTTCTAGCTCGGTGCGGCCAGAGGACGAAATGGCGGAGTGTTCGGATGATTCTCCTTACAAGAATCCCGAGTCGGCATTGTTTCGCATCGATGTCATCAAAATTCCGGTCGCCAACCCGAATGATGCGGCGGTAGTGAACCGACCATTCATATTCTCTGATCCGCAGGCAGGTGTGTTAGCCGGTTTGTGGGAAGGTGGCGATCACGGAAAGGATACACAAACTACGGCGCAAACCAATCATTGCCATGATATTACAGCCTACCCTGAGATCGGCATGGCGGCTGGCGCCTGTTCGGGCAATGGTATTTTGTTGGATATCAGCGATCCAGAAAACCCTACCCGATTGGATCAAGTCATCGATACCGGTTTCGCATATTGGCACTCGGCCACGTTTAATAACGATGGTACAAAAGTAATCTTCACGGATGAGTGGGGCGGTGGTTCACGCCCACGTTGCCGAGCATCGGATCCCTTGAACTGGGGGGCAGATGCCATTTATGACATCGTTGATGGCAAACTGCAGTATCGCAGCCATTATAAAATGTCTGCGCCGCAAACCGATCAAGAGAACTGTGTCGCTCACAATGGCTCTCTAATTCCGGTGCCCGGCCGAGATATTTTTGTGCAAGCCTGGTATCAGGGTGGCATTTCGGTCATCGATTTTACTGATTCGTCGAACCCTACTGAAATCGCCTTTTTCGATAGAGGTCCTGTGGATGAAAAAGAGCTCATTCTTGGCGGTTACTGGTCGGCCTATTGGTATGCGGGTCGAATTTACGGAACTGAGATTGCGCGCGGCCTAGATGTATTGGCACTGAACCCAAGTGATTTTATTAGTGCCAATGAAATCGCGGCGGCGTCTATTCCAGTCCAGGACAGTGTCGTCAATGCGCAGCAGCAAAAACGCCATGAATGGCCAGTAGCACCCTCGGTAGCGCTTTCTTACATCGATCAATTGTCGCGCAGTGACTTGCTATCGACAGCGAGTGAGACAGACTTGCGGGATGTGCTCGCGGAGGTTGAGACTGTGCTTGCGAGCAATAGCAAAGACCCCGCAGGGAGCGCTAGGCTCCAAACACTTGCAGAATCTATGCGTGGTGAGGCTCGGCAGCGTAGCGGCATTAGCGCCGCGCGATTCGACGATTTGGCTCAAACGCTAGAAGGGCTAGCGCAAATTATTCGCTAAGCGTTGTTTCTGGGGCTTCGTCATGTTGACATGGCGAAGTCCCAGAAGTTTATTCAGAAACGGTACAGTTCCTGCCTGAGTGTTTGGCTTTGTATAGACGTTTGTCGGCAATATCGAGCAAGGTGAATGCGCTTGATTTCATTGCGGGCACCATGCTGCTGACGCCAACACTGACACTTACAACCTTGAGTCCTTCCACCTCGGTAGTGGCATGAGGGATTTGTAAATCGATGATCGCTTGGCGACAGCGTTCGGCCAAATGCGTCGCATGTTTGAGGTTGGCAGAGGGCACGAGTATCGCAAATTCTTCACCGCCATAGCGGGCCACGACATCTGAGCTTCTGCTCGCCACTTCTTTGAGTTTTTGCGCAATTTTAACTAAGCACTCATCGCCCTTTAAATGCCCGTAATGGTCGTTATAGTTTTTGAAAAAATCGATATCAATCATGATCAGAGAAATGTCTGAATCATTGCGAATCGCACGGTTCCACTCATTGTCGATAGTTTCATCAAACATACGCCGGTTGGTAATACGTGTGAGCCCGTCGAGATAGGAATAGCGTTGGAGTTTTTCGTTAAGCTCGCGCATTTCCATCTCTGCAAGCTTTAGTTCTGTGATGTTGCGAGCACTAACAGCAAACCCTTGGTACTTGGAATCCGCATCGAGAACTGGAGAATAGGACACGTTCATGTACTGCTTGCCGGTAATAGGGTAGTTAAACCATCCACTGAAATTCACACTCTTCCCAGTTCGCACGAGATCCTGGTTGGCCTTGAGCAATGCCTCATATAACGCTTTGTCAAAGATGTCTTTGACATTGACACCGATCAAGTCCGGTGGGTTCATGCCAAAAGCGTAGGCATAAGTTTTATTGACAGCGATGTATTCACAGTTTTCATTAAGCACAGCCAGCATATCGGAGGAGGCTGAGACGATAAGGTCAGATGTCTGAAGCTTGTTGTTGAGGAGTTTTTGCTCGTTTATATCTTCGATAAAGACAATATAGAACTCAGGCTTGTTATCGGCATCGCGTATCAGGGTGACAGTTAGGCGTCCCCAAATAATCGTTTTATCTTTACGGATATAGCGCTTCTCTAGGCTGTAAGAATTACGTTCTCTCGACTGCAACTCCCCTAGTAACTCAACGTCTTTTTCTAAGTCTTCTGGGTAGGTAATGTCGACAAAACTTGTCTTGCGCAATTCTGCTTCAGAGTAGCCCAAAATAGCGCAAATCCTGGGATTAAGCTCTTGCCAATCCCCCTGTAGTGCGACTCTGGCAATGCCGATTGCGGCGTGTTGGAAAAACGTTCTGAATTTATTCTCGCTTTCCCTAAGGGTGCGCTGGATGTGAAAATTGTCGGTAAAGTCGACAAACTCAGCAAGGCGATAAATCTGGCCGCGAACAGTAAATATCTTAGGGGAGACCCGAGTGTGTTTGAGTTCGCCGATTTTCGACAGGAGTGTTAGTTCGTAAGGGGTTATGCCGTTACTTTCAAAAATATTCTTTAAATAAGCTTTTTGATCAGCCGCGACTAGATCGGTGGCAGGTTTGCCGCGCAATTCAGAGATGGGGTAATCGACAAGCTCGCAAAATGCATCGTTGGCCCCTAACACCATGCCATTGCAGGTAACCACAAAGGCACCGTATAGGAAGGACATGGACTCCACGATTCCCTCGGGCCCCTCTTCAATAAAAATGGACTCGAGAAGCTTATCGACTTTGCTCCTTTCCATCTAGCGAGGCCTCCTTTAATGCTGATGAGCTGCATAGTTGTAATTGTCACAGCTCAGTGGTGTAAGGTTGCAAGTAAGAAAATGTAAAGCGATGGGTTACATATTGTTACTGTGAAGAGGTGTTAGTGTAGAACAAATTTTCAAAATGACCCTAAATTTACCTATATCTTGTTCTATGTCACTTCTAACATTGCTGACAAAAGCGTTGCGATACCAAGAAAAGACATAAAACCCGCGATATCGGTGATGGTGGTCAACACGATCGATGAGGACTGGGCAGGGTCTAAACCAAATCGTTTCAGCAAAATAGGAACTAGAGCCCCTGCGATACCGGCGATCGTCATCGAAATAATCATAGCCACTGCCATCACTAGAGCCAAACCACTGCTTCGGCTCCATAGGTACACACCCCCAGCACAGGTAATCGCGATTCCCACACCGTTGATAAAGCCGGTTTTGAATTCTTTCATCATGACTCGAAACCAGTGCCCCATCGTAATTTCGCGTAAGGTGAGCCCGCGCATGGTGACAGCCAACGCTTGTGCGCCGGCGTTGCCGGATTGGCCTGCAGCGATAGGGAGCAAGATCGCTAATGCGGTAAATCGTGAGATGGTCTCTTCAAATAGCCCCACTACGGCAGCGGCTAAAAAAGCAGTGAGCAGATTGATCTGTAGCCACGGGAGGCGTTTGCGCACGGCAAACATGCTGGTGGAGAGGGCGCGTTCGTCCTTGCTTACCCCCACCATTGTTTGCATATCGGTGACGATATCCTCGCGCAACGCTTTCATAAGTCCCTGTGCCTTAATGACCCCCACTAGTCGTAAATCAATGTCTACCACTGGTAAGACATCGATGTGAAATCTATCGAGCTTTTCCATGAGCTCTTCTTTGGGATCCATGACATTGACATAAGCGATGATAGGTTTGGCGATAGAGCTGAGTTTTTGTTCGCGCTCGGCCAATGCCAATTTCTTAATTTCTACTTCGCTGTCCAGTTTCATGTCGTCATCAAGTAAGTACAAATGATGGATTGTTTCGATGTTCATCTGGCGCAGTTGTGCCACAGCATCTGCGACACTGGTATTGTTGTTGAACGCGACGATCTGAGTGCTCATCAATCTGCCAACGCTATTTTCCGGATAACCGAGAAGTGATTCGAACTCGGTGGCAGTGACTTCATTCATTTGTGCAAGGTAGCGTTTGCGCAACTCTGCAGTTTGTCGGCTTAGTAGTGTTACTGAAACACTGGCATCCATAGCGACTAACAGGGAGGCGGCGAATTTTGTAGGAAGTAAAAGAAAAATAATATCAGAAGTTCCAGGGGAGACTTTTTCTAGTACACGCGCGGCGATGAAACTTTCTTGCTGTTGAAGAATTTCGGCGGCCTCATCGGGAGCAATTTTTTCTAAGCTTCTGGCGGCCGTGCGCGGATGGTTAAGCAAGAACGCTCTGTTGAGTTTCGATAAAGGGTCTTCTGCTATTGCCATACTATTTGTCATTCATCGCATTCCTAAGACTTTAGATCGGGTTCGACGACGTTCATCAGGTTGTTTAGCAGGACCAACAGCGTTTTGCCATACACACTGGCAATGCCACTAACGACATCTGGGGAGTAAGACTGGGTATAGCCGTGATCTTTACTTTGACTAAGCGCTTTACGGACATCAGAAAAATGGAGCGTTCCTTGTAGCCGAGATTCCTTGTCGACAACCGCGACTGTGTTGGTCTCGTTCCAAAGGCTAAGCGCGGAAACATTTTCTATGAGCATGTGCGCAGAAACCTGAGGGGGGTGCGCGTCCAAAATATCCTTGATTACTAGGCTTTCGCGAGCCTTAAGCAGTTTTATTAGGCTCACCTTGCCTTGCAGCTTGGAGTCGCGGTCAGTCACATACAGTGACTCCCTTGTATCTAGCTCGTGTTCCAACGCGACTAGCGCCTCTGCCACTGTCATTTCTGCTGAGATGATGGTCGTCTCCACTTGCATCCAAGCTCCCACTACGCGCATTGGGTACTTAAGCAATAGTCGCGTTGCCTCACGTTGCTTCTTTGGCAACTTCTCTAGTATTTTTGCGGTGTCTTCCTTGGGCATTAACCGTAAAATTTTGGCCAATTTTTCATTGCGAAGATCAGTGAGAATCGCGGCGGCTGGCTCGCAACCAAGCTTAAGACACAGGCGCGCGGCAAAGCTTGGCAGTAGCTGCTCGATTACTTGGTACTGATAATCTAGAGGAAGACTAGTAAGAAAATCTGCGACTTCTTCAATCTTGCTTTGCTCCAAGATCTTCGCAGCAGCCTCGGGGTCTTCGGCAATAAAACTGAGTGCTAAACTGACTTTTCTATCAGGCATAGGCCTCTCTCCCAAACACTATGGCCGCCGCTTAATGTGGCTTATTTGTTCGTGAAATAATTTCGCAGGAATGATCGATTTTCCTTGTCCGGTTTCTAACACAATACTCGCTTGGGAGATTTCGATGATCTCGCCCTCGGTTTGCGCAATATTGAGTGAATCGCCAGGTTCGCAATGTCGGCGAACATATTGAGCGGCAATAATATTGGCCACTAGGGTGCGTGCCCCTAAACTGAAAGCGAGTACGACACCTGCAAGGCTGACGGCGATCACGACCACAATCACATTGCTCAAAAAGCCAATGTTTAGTCCGATCTGTTCAACACCAATGATGATGGCACTGAAAATTATGGCGATTTGTACCACTTTCGCCATTACCAAGCTTTGTTGTATCCCGGCGCGATGTGCCGCTGAAATAATCGCAGATTTGGCCAGATTGCTGAGTAGAAAACCACCAAGGATGACGACTAAACCTGTAATTATTCCTGGGAGGTAAAGAAAAATCTCCTGAAACCAGCTTGAGAAGAAGTCCCAGCCGAGAATATTAGTTGCCACGGCAAAAAAGAACAGCATGACAGTCCAAAACACAAGCTTGCGCGCAATTTTAGCGTATGAGTGTGTCACGCGTTCGCTTGCCGCTCGCTCGGACTTATCAACGCGGGCATACAATACATCTAAACCTTGCACCAATTTTTGTGCGCTTACCGCAAAGGCGCTGGCGATGGCCCAGCCGAACAGTAGAAGAATTGCCGCGCCAATAAACTGCGGTGCATAGTGCAGCAATTGTTCGCTTATTTCGGCGAGGGTTTCCTTAATAGCATCGCTTAAATTAAATATTTCGTTGACCGAGCTAGCCACTGGGCTTTCTTGTGCCATGAAAGCATCCTCTTCTTCATACATTGCGGAGTAGTGGTTTTGATCATAGCACTGGGCAAGCAGGCTTGCCTTTGGAATTTAGCCTCGAGGGCATTAGTGGACTTAAGGCGCGATTGATCTTATGCTCCGATGGCGAGCTAATTTTCTCCAAGCAAACAATAATAAAGGAGCAGTCATGTCAGCCACACGAACACTCTTATCCACTCTATGTGCCGCCTTAATGGTCACCGCATGTAGCGACCCTAATTCTGGCAGTAGCGCGACGGCCGCGGCACCTGCTGCAGCCCCTGCCGCCGCTGCAGCGCCGATGAATCATGAACCTGTGCTTGTAGGCAATGTGATTACCGGCGAAGGCTTTCCCAACCCGAACCCAACCGTCACCCGCAATTGGGGCGATCTTCCCTCTGGGCGTGAGTGGGGCTCAACTGCGGGAGTCGATATTGACCCAACCGATGGCAATCTAGTTGCTTATGAGCGCTGTGGTGCGGGTAATTTCGGTGCAGGGGCTCCAATTACCTGTGATACCAATCTAGTGGATCCAATTTTCAAATTTAATCCCGAAACCGGCGAAGTATTGAAGAATTTTGGTGCAGGGGTGTTCGTGACACCGCATGGGATTCATGTCGACGTAGAAGGCAATGTCTGGGTCACAGATTTTGCAGTGAATGAAGCTAGAACAAAGGGGCACCAAGTACACAAATTTAGCCCCGATGGCGAACTATTGATGAGCCTTGGGGTCGCTGGCACCGCTGGTAATGATGGTATGCACTTCAATCAGCCCAATGATGTCATCACCGGGCCTGACGGCAGCATCTATGTGTCTGACGGGCACAATGCGCAGGGCATGATCTCGATGCAGGCGATGGAAGAAGGGCGTGCTCGCGGCGATACCTCACGTATCATGAAATTTGCGCCAGATGGGACATTTATTAAGCAGTGGGGGCAAATTGGTGTGCGCCACGGCGAATTCCGTACGCCTCATGCCATGGAATTTGATTCACAAGGGCGCCTATGGGTTGCTGATCGCGGCAATCATCGCATCGAGATATTTGACCAAGACGGTAACTATTTAGAGTCGCGTTATAGTTTTAGTCGCATTAGCGGCCTGTTTATTACCGATGATGACATGGTCTATGCCATTGATTCGGAATCAAGCCCAACGAGCCATCCGAACTGGCGCAATGGTGTGCGTATCGGGCATATCGACGAGGATGTTGTAACTGCCTTCATACCACCGTTTGAGCGTGAAGATCGTTTGGCGCAAGGCACAGCCGGTGAAGGTGTGGCGGTGGATGCAAACGGAAATGTCTATGCAGCAGAAGGGCCAAACTCATTGAGTCAAGCGGGCGGGGCGTTTACTAAGTACTCTGTGCGTTAACTCTATTCGAGTCTCAATAAGCCAAAGCGAGCAGCTGTTAGAGCCGCTCGCTTTGGTTTTTTTTCGGGCTAATTATTATAGCTCGAAGCGATCCAACATCATGACTTTATGCCATGCAGCGGCAAAGTCTTGTACGAACTTATCTGCGGAGGTGTCTGCTGCATAAACTTCTGCAATAGCACGCAACTCTGAGTTTGCACCAAAAGCCAGATCTACAGGGGTTGCTGTCCACTTCACTGTGTTCGTGCCGCGTTCCAAGCCCTCATAGATGCCGTCTTGAGAAGAAGACTTCACCCACTGTGTAGACATATCGAGCAAGTTGACAAAAAAGTCATTGCTCAATGCATCAGAGGAGTCTGTGAACACCCCGTGTGGTGCGCCACCGGCATTGCTATCTAGGCTGCGTAGGCCACCAACTAGCACAGTCATTTCTGGCACTGTGAGAGTCAATTGATTGGCTTTGTCGACTAGCAATTGCGCAGGGGATACACCCAGACCAGCGCTATAGTAGTTGCGGAAGCCGTCGGCTTTTGGCTCGAGCGCTGCAAAGGAATCGGTGTCAGTTTGTTCCTGAGACGCATCTGTACGTCCAGGCATAAACGGAATGCTAACAGAGTGCCCGGCGTTCATGGCTGCTTGTTCAATTGCCGCGGCACCGCCTAGCACGATGATGTCAGCGAGGGATATGCGCTTATTCCCACTCTGGGCGTCATTAAAATCTTCCTGTACTTGCTGCAGACGGTCTAGCACGTCTTGCAATTCATTCGGATTGTTTATGTCCCAGTTGTTTTGTGGCGCAAGACGAATTCGAGCACCATTAGCGCCACCGCGCATATCTGTCCCGCGGAAGGTCGAGGCCGATGCCCAAGCGGTGCGCACAAGCTGAGGAATTGTTAAACCAGAATTGAGCAGGCTAGTCTTGAGTGAAGCCACGTCACTAGCATTGACTAGAGTATGGTCTACAGCCGGAACTACGTCTTGCCAGACTAATTCTTCAGCTGGCACTTCGTCGCCTAAATAACGAGACCTTGGGCCTAAATCCCTATGGGTTAGCTTGAACCAGGCTTTAGCAAAGGCGAGTTCAAACTCCTCAGGGTTTTCATGGAAGCGTGTGGTGATGGCGCGGTAGCTTGGGTCTTCCTTCAGCGCGAGGTCGGTCGTGAACATGATCGGCGCATGACGCTTAGTCGGGTCATGAGCGTCAGGTACAAGATTGGCTGCGCTTTCGTCCGAAGGGATCCATTGAATTGCCCCCGCTGGGCTGCGTGTCTGTACCCATTCATAGCCATAGAGATTGTCTAAATACTGCATGGTCCAGGCAGTTGGGTTAATAGACCACGCGCCTTCAAGACCGCTGGTGATTGTGTCCGCACCAGAACCAGTTCCGCACTCATTGGTCCAACCAAAGCCTTGTTCTTCTATCTCGGCGGCTGCAGGTTCTGGGCCTACGCAGCCCTCTGGGGACGCAGCACCGTGCGCTTTGCCAAAGGTGTGGCCGCCGGCGATCAGTGCGGCAGTCTCTTCATCATTCATCGCCATGCGGGCAAAGGTTTCGCGGATATCTTGTGCCGCCGCGAGAGGATCAGGTACCCCGTTAGGGCCTTCAGGGTTTACGTAAATCAGCCCCATTTGCACGGCAGCCAATGGGTTCTGTAGCATGCGATCACCGCTATAGCGTTCATCGGCTAACCACTCCGTTTCTGGACCCCAGAATACAATATCGGGTTCCCAGGCATCTATTCGACCACCGGCAAAGCCAAAGGTCTCAAAGCCCATAGATTCTAAGGCAACATTGCCAGTAAGGACCATCAGGTCAGCCCAAGAAATCTTCTCGCCGTACTTTTGTTTAATTGGCCAAATGAGTCGGCGTGCTTTATCGAGATTGGCGTTATCTGGCCAACTGTTGAGAGGCTCGAAGCGTTGTTGGCCGCCACCTGCACCGCCACGACCATCTGCGACACGATAAGTGCCCGCGCTATGCCAAGCCATGCGGATGAAGAATGGGCCGTAATGACCATAGTCAGCTGGCCACCAGTCTTGGGAAGAAGTCATTAATGCTTCGATATCACTTTTCACTTCGTTAAGGTCGAGGCTATTAAACGCCTGCTCATAATCGAAGTCTGCGCCTAAGGGATTAGACTGAGGGCTGTTCTGTCTTAGCGGACTAAGGTTGAGTTTATCTGGCCACCAAAACTCGTTGGTCGCAGGCGCTTGGGCACTTGCTGCGGTGGCGGTTAGGCTTAGAGTTACAGCAATCGATAGTGCCGATAGAGCCGGGAAGTTTTTTTTGAGCATAAGGCGTTCCTCCAGTGGAAACAGAGTGTGCAAAAGATAATGATGCTCGGCCAAGCAATAACACTAAGCCTACCCTGTATGAGGAATGTTATGGTTTGAAAATATGTATCACCTAGTTAGTACAAATCTATCGTTCGTCATTCGCATCGCTATTGAACAGAACAGTACCATCGCTATACAGCCATCGGCCTTGCACGCGCACAAAATTGGACACCTCGTGGTGGGTGCCGCGAGAGCCATCAATATTGTTGAAGCTGGCAATAAACTCAACGGTTGCGGTGCTGCCTTGTTGGGTCGAGTTGATGACTTCTAGGCCCTGCCAATCAGTACTGCGAATCGATAACTCCTGTTCATCGAGCTGGCCTCGATAATCAGGGTGCCAAGTTGAGAGTAAATAGCCTCCGTACCCACCCAAAGAGAAGGCACTAAAGCGCGAACGCATAAGTTTGCTTGGGGTTGGTGCGCGTTTTTCACCTGAGAGAAACCCTTGGCAGCAGTGACTAAACAGTTTGCCGCTTTGGCAAGGGCAATTAGTTTTATCCATAAAATTTCACTAATACAAAGATAGATTATTTTAATGAGTGATCAGGTTATAGAGAGGCCATTAATAATTTGTGCCACGGGACGCCGACTAAAGCTATGTTAAAGTGGCCATATGTGCATCAATGACTGTTTTGATGCTAGCAATTAATACGGCTTAGTGGGAATGACTATGACTGCTCAAAGCGGATTTATTTTCGCCTTTTGTCTAGATGGGAAAGGTGGCGGGCAAAGCGTTGCCTGGGAAGATATTAGTAAATGGAAGGCGGTTGATGGCACGCTCTGGATTCATTTGGACTATCGGGGCGAGGGCGCGCGTTCCTGGTTAGAACATGAGAGCAGAATTGACCCACTGTTACTGGAGTCTTTGACGGCCACAGAGACGCGTCCGCGAAGCGATGTGCATAAGAACGTAATGCTGGGGATTTTGCGGGGGGTGAATTTAAATCCAGGCGCTGAACCAGAGGACATGGTGTCGATTCGTTTCTGGATTGAAGAGAAGCGCATTGTTACAATGCGCCACCGCCGCTTAATGGCGCTTGAGGGCTTGCGTAAGGCTGTGGAGGGGGGCACTGGGCCTGTCGGCTCAGGAGACTTCTTGGATTGTTTGGCAGACTCTCTAACTGCGCGTATGGGGGATGTTATTGTTGATATCGACGATGCCTTCGATGCTATTGAAGAGGAGGTTCTTACGCAGAAATCATTTGAGCTTCGCCCGCGCTTAGCCAATATAAGAAGAACGGTGATAAGCCTGCGTCGTTATATAGCGCCACAACGTGATGTCATTACTCAAATGCAGGGAGCTAAAGTAGATTGGCTGAACGACTCGGAGCGAATGAGCCTGCGCGAAACTGCCGATCGAACGACTCGCTTTGTAGAAGATTTAGACGCAATTAGAGACCGAGCGACAGTCACCCAAGAAGAGCTCAACAGCAGCTTAACTGAGCAAATGAATAAAACTATGTATGTCTTGTCGATTGTGGCAGGAATATTTTTACCTTTGGGCTTGTTGACTGGTCTGCTAGGGATAAATGTTGGGGGTATTCCAGGTACAGAAGACCCAAGAGCATTTGCGATTTTTTGTGTGATTCTTGTCGCCGTTGCTGGTTGGCAAGTGTGGTTGTTCAAACGCAAAAAATGGATGTAAGCCATAAAATTCGAATTTGATTGAAGGCGTTGTAAGAATGAAGTTGGTGCGAAATTTTGCCATTGGCATATGTTCTATTTGTCTGTTTTCTTGCTCGGCATTGCAAAAAGAAGCAAGCCCCTTAGAAGGAACCTTTTGGCAGCTAAAGACGATTGAGTCGATGGATGATATGCAATATAGCCCGCCACAAAATTCGCTTTACACCTTGGAGTTTCTTTCCGATCGACGTCTTTTGGTTCAGGCTGATTGCAATCACGGCGTTGGCACTTGGATGCAAGATGGTGCAAGTGTGCGTATTGGCCCAGTGGGAATGACGAGAATGTTTTGCGGGCCCGAGAATTTCGAGCTGCGTTTTTTGCGTGACCTAGACTACGTGCGCACCTTTGTATTGCGTCGCAATAAATTATTCTTAGCAACATTGGCCGATGGTGCAATACTCGAGTTTGATACGATTGATGTTGATGTAGATACGGCGAACACCTTTACTTATCAATGCGAGCTAAGCGGCGAAGTAGCCGTGCACTTTAATAACGATAGCAATCCTGCAACCGCGGTTTTGCAGATAGGCCCACAACGCTTGCCCCTTGCCCAAGAGATAGCGGCTAGCGGTGCGCGTTATCAAAACGCTGGTTTTGAATTCTGGGAAAAAGGCGGTTCAGCTCTATTTACAAGCCCAAAAGGAGCCGAAAACTGCGTCCGTTATTGATTTAGCGCACTTCTCATCACTTTCTTAGTGTGCGTACAATAACTTCTATGTACCCCAATAGGCTCTTCGGAAATGAGAATTAGTCAGCTAGTCTTGTGTGTGATGTTGTTATTGGTTCCTTTCGCCGCAAATCATGCGCAGCAGGATCAGCCCAGTATTACGCAGTTACTCAACGAACCCTTCCTCGATGATTATTACTCCAATGTAGTGTATGGCTATGAAATAGTCACTAATACCCAAGAACACGCAAGCCGATATGTCGGCAATAGTCTGAATTGCAGCAATTGCCACTTGCAGGCAGGCACACAGAAAGATGCTCTGCCCCTTAATGTCGCTGGCATGTATCCAAAATGGCGGGCTAAGAATGGCAAGCGCAACGGCATTGGTTTGCGGATACGTGAGTGCTTTCTTTACAGCATGGACGGCATCATGCCGACCGAAGACGCGCCAGAAGTTTTAGCTATTGCCGCCTATATTACTTATTTGTCCCAAGGTCAGGTGCTAGGGGCAGAGCCCGAAGGGCGTGGAGTCCCTACTATTCCTGATACTGGTTATGATCCCAACCCAGCAAATGGGCGTGCAGTGTATCTAGCCCAATGTGCCAGTTGTCATGGGCAGCAAGGAAAAGGCCTAGGCCAGATGCCTGCCGTGTGGGGTGGAGACTCCTATAACAAAGGCGCTGGTATGAATCGGATTCAGATGGCCGCAGGGTTTATCTGGGCCAATATGCCCCTAGGTAACGCCAAGTCCTTGAGCTACCAACAAGCACTCGATGTGTCTGCTTATCTCAATCTGCAATATCGCCCTGCAGACCCCAATGACAGTAAGTTTCTCAAATTATTGGAACACCTAATCAATTGATAACGAAACTTCTCAGAGAGGCAACGCCTTCTTTTACATGGAGGCATAGGCTCGATAATTGGCGTACCGAAATCTTTGCGGGGTTTGTCGGGGCAATTTTAGTGATTCCGCAAGGTATTACCTATGCTTACTTAGCTGGCTTGCAGCCAGAATACGGTTTGTACTGCGCTATTTTTGTAACCCTTTTTAGCAGCTTGTTAGGCACGTCTTCTATGATGAGCGGCCCGAACACAGCTGTCGCAATTCTGATTGGTACGGCGGTAGTGCCCTTGGCAGGGCGGGGAAGTCCAATCTATATCGACTATGTGTTTTTGTTATGCCTGATGGTGGGAATTGTTCAATTACTTTTCTGGCTCCTGCGAGGGGCGCGAGTATTTCAATATCTTTCCCCCGCAGCGATATCCGGTATTTCAGCAGGCGCTGGATTCCTGATAATTATGGCTTCGCTTGACAGTATCTTAGATTTGTCGACATTCAAGACGACGTTCTTTTATGAAAAGCTGTACGTGATCCTGAGTGACGCGGGCTCTTTAGTGAACCCCTATAGTTTTGTGATAGGGATTTGCACTATTGTGGCAGGGTATGTCGGCAGGCGTTATTCACCTCGTTATTTCATTATTATTGCGGTGTGTGCTGGCTATATTTGTGGCTTGCTGGTCGCATTCATTTGGCCGCAAACCGAAACAGAATTGGAGTACCTAGGAAGAATGCCTTTGGAGTGGTTGCCCTTTGCTGTTCCTACCGTGAATATAGAATACTTGATGACAAGTTTGAAATTGATTCCCTATGCGATTGCTATAGCGTTTATCGGTTTGGCTCAATCTTTGGTGATAGTGCGTGAGTTGAAAATGGAAACCGATCAGCATATTGATCTCGACAAAGAGGTGTACGCCCAAGGTGTGTCTAGTATTCTTGCGCCATTCTTTTCAAGTTTTGCAGGATCTGGGAGTTTTAATCGCACCAAGGTCAACCAGAGCTTGGGTGCCACTACGCCATTGTCAGGGATTGTTGCTGGCGTTTTTGTGCTTGTTCTTATTACTTTCTTGGGTCCCATATTGACTTATATGCCGATGGCCGCGATGGCCGGAACCTTATTCATTGTAGGAATGGATATGATCAAATGGCATGATATTACTCACTATTCTTTAGTGCGTTCCGAATTGGTCATTTATCTGTGTACCTTTGTCGGGATAATGTTTTTTGGTTTGGCAGTAGGAATAGAAATCGCCGTATTTTTATCGATCAGTGTTTTCCTAGTGCGTATTAGTCAGCTCGATATAAAAGTTGAGCAATCTAACTCTGAGCCTGTACTGAAAGTAAAAGGCGCTTTGTTCTACGCTTCGGTGGCACATCTAACTGAGCAGTTTCAGAGTGCTGTCGGTAAAAACCTTACTGTTGATCTTCAGTACACAACGCACATTGATCAGTCGGCTGTGGATTTTTTCAATCGGGAAGCGAAGAATATGGCCACTAAAGAGAATACGCTGACATTGATGATCAATGAGAAGCAACGAAGGTTTTTAGAAAAACTTGGCGCTAATGCCACTATAAAAATTGTAATGATATAAAGCTGTCTATTGTTATTTTAGTATTCAAAAATCACATTAAAATGTTGGGGGATTGAACGATGAAAGATGAAGAAACGAAAAAAGTAGGGCGTCGCGCTCTTTTGAGCAATATGAGTGTCGCCGCAGTGGCAGGGCTTGCGGCCAGCGCTGCAGCTGTGTCAGCACCTGCTCAGGCGCAAAGTTCTGGTTTTAGCCCTGCGCGCCATAGCGCAGATACCTGGATGGCAGAATTGCCAGGCAGTCATCGTGTTTTTATTGACTCATCCACACTTCTTGGTGGGGCAAATGCTGTGCGCTATGCTAACAATATTATCCAGGCTCATGAGATAGATTACGACGGGAAGGCATCAGATTATGCACTGATCGTTTGTTTCCGTCATACCTCTGTGCCTTTCGCGTTTGATGATGCGATATGGGCGAAATATGGTGCCATTTTTGATCGTAGCGCCGATCCTGCACCAAGCACTAATCCAATGAATACAGCTAGTATGGCTAATGGCCAAACGAGTCTTGCAGACCTGCGGGCGTATGGAGTGAAAGTGGTTATCTGCAGTAAAGCGACGGCATCATATGCTCGGGCGATCGCGGCTGCCACGGGTGCATCTGCGGATGAGGTAAATGCTGAGCTTGTCGCTGGTGCAATCCCAGAGGGTCGTTTTGTGGCGGCAGGTGTTATGGCTGCTACCCGCTCACAAGAATACAGCTATAGTTTGCTATATGCCGGCTAAGGCGAGAATTGTTGCCTATTACTAAGGAGGTCTCCTATGAAAAAAAGCCTATTGTTAAGTTTCACTCTAATGCTTGCCAGTTCGTTGGTTTGCGTGAACGCAGCGGCACAAGATGTCCCTGATGCGATTATTAACGTCGATGGTGTTGGTTTCGCGCGAATGATTGAGGGTGAATTCGTTGCCTTTGATCTCGTTGCCGCCTATGACGAACATTCCATTGTTGAAGCAAATTGTTCGCAGTTTAAAGCTAGGGCGAAAGGTGTGGACTGGTGTTTTTCGAGCGCCCAAAACCAAGCTACTTTCGAATCGGCTACACAAGACAACGGCAGCAACCCATACATTCCGTTTGTCGGTGGCCATTGCGCTCTTGGGATGAGTTTCGGTAACTTGGCGGCGCGTGGTGATCCTCGCACGGCCGTGCGGATAGGCAATCAGTTGGTGCTCAATGGGCGTCTCGAAGTGCGCACAACCTTTTTAGAAGATACCGAGCGTCATATGGACAATGGTAGGTTGCGTTACGAAATGGCAATCGCGAACGGTAGTCTCAAAGTTAATGATTAAACATCCCTAATTTTTGCGATACATTGAACGGCTGTTTTGCGCAATGCAATTTAGCCGTTCGGTGTTGCAAGAACATTGAAGCTAATACTGATCCGGTCGCGGTCACTCTTGTTCTCCTCTACCCCATGCTCTAACCAACCGGGGAAGACATACAGCCTGCCTTCCTCTGGACGCATCTGAATTTCAGTGCTGGTGAAATCGCTTGGTTGATCGATAGGGTAGCTCATCATTCTAGATGCAATGCGTGGATCCCGAAAAAAAATACTGCCGCACTCCGGCGCTTTCAAGCTGATGTAGTAGACACCGCTAAAATGACAATTGGCGTGATGGTGTATCTGATTGTATGCGCCAGGAGGGCTGATATTCAGCCATGCCTGCAAGCGAAAATGATGGTTGGCCTTGAAGTGCTGGGACTGCGCAATGCGTTGACACACTTGTAGAATTCTTCGGTTCATATCGTCGAATTCTGGTAGATTCTGCAAATTATTGGGGCTTTGCCAACCTTTCACATTGGAATTGCTAACGCCTTGTGGGTCGCTATCGCGCAGCCGTTTGGCAAGCTCCAGTAACTTTGTGTTAGAAAATATAGATTGATTAGAGTCAGCCGCCAAGCTTGCGCTTGAGTGGGCGGTGATGAGGCAGAGTAATGTTAGAAGTAGCTTGCGCATCATATACTCGTTGTTGAGTCGGGGATTTGACTAAATTTAGGCGCTTACCTGAGTAAAGATTAGATTTTCCGAATGAGGATTATCCCACAATACCTAACCATGAGGTAGTTAGAGTCCCCCGAATGCGCAGCTGATAGTACTCTATGCTGTAGGCGCAAAGAAAAGGGGCCTTTAAAGCCCCTTACCTTTGTCAGGGAATGATTAGTTTACGGGTTCTAAACGCACTATCGGCGTTGGGGCGCGTGTGCGGTCTTCGATGGCAACATAAATATAGCCATCGGGCCCTTGGCGTACATCGCGGATACGGCCGATATATGGCAGAAGCGTTTCTTCCAACATGACTTCGGTCCCATCTGCGCTGAGGGTCAAGCGTGCTAGCTGCTCACCGGCAAGTCCACCTGCGATGATGTTGCCATTCCAAGACGGAAAGCGTGAGCCGGTATAGAACACCAAACCAGAGGCTGCAATCGAGGGTACCCAGAAGTGTGCAGGCTCCTCCATCCCTTCAAGACCAATCGATTCGTGGATTGGCGTGCCGGGACCATAGTTCACGCCGCGCCCAACTACTGGCCAGCCATAATTCTTGGCCGGAGTAATGAGGTTAAGTTCGTCACCGCCTTGGGGGCCGTGTTCAGTCATCCACATATTGCCAGTGCCTGGGTCAAACGCTAGACCTTGGGGGCTACGGTGGCCATAACTCCATATTTCTGGCTTGATGCCTGACTGACCGACATAGGGGTTGTCAGAAGGGACGCTACCGTCATCGTTGAGGCGGACGATGACACCATGGTGGTTAGAAAGATCTTGCGCTGGGTGTGCTCTTAGGTCGCCACTGGGTGGCGCCATACGGTCACCCAAGGTCACATACAAATAACCTTGCTGATCAAAGGCAATGCGGCCGCCGTAGTGGCCTGCGCCAGTGGCATCCGCTGCAAAGATTTCCTCTACGTCTTCTAAACGATCATTGACGAGACGGCCGCGCACGACAGCGGTCGTGGAGGTGCCGAGGTCTTCAAGGGGTTTGGCAAAGCTTAGGTATAGATATTGGTTGCTAGAGAATTCGGGGTGCGGAAGCACATCGAAGAGGCCAGCTTGCCCACCAGTGGTGAATACTTCTGGAACGCCAGGGACTTCCGCATCTAGTAATTCGCCATCGCGGATTATACGCAATCTGCCGATTCTCTCGGTCACTAGCATATCGCCACCGGGTAACCACGCCATAGACCAAGGGACCTCTAGGCCTTCAGCGACAGTAACGACCCGGAAATCATGCAGTGCAGATTTTTGCACATCATCCTGAGCCTGCAGGATGCCTGTGCCTAGGCTTAGACTGAGGGCCATGGCTCCCAGTAGTAATGGACGAAACATACACTATCTCCTTATTCTTAGTTTAATTAATCCAGCAATTGTTAGATTGTAGCTACTTGTATTGTGAAGACCGGTATTCCCCTAAAATCGTTTCCTTAATGGTTTATTCAACCGCTGCAAATTTGACTGCGACCCCTTCCGTAGGGGAAGTCAGGATCAGATGCTCGCCTTCTAGGCTAAAACCAGAGACATCCTTCATATAAAGAGCGTAATTATTGTGTAGTGAGCCCGGTGCGCAGAGTGCCCGCGTGACTCTAAATGGCTCAAAGCGTAATGCGCTTCCATCTTGAAACCATGATCCTTCAATGTCATTGCAATCGGATGAGCCAGTTAGGCGCTCACCAGTTCTAAAGTAGAGCTCATACTTGCCTGGCTCGTCTGGCTCGAATATGTGGCCGCCAAGGACTGTTAGTTCTACCAACTGCCACTTAGTGTTTTCCAATGATTGACTCTCTGCGCTCATCTGCGCATTGCTTTCTGGTTCTTGTTCGGCCGGAGTGCAGGCGGTTATTACAGCTAGTAGGCTGGACAAGAGCAGGTTGCGTAATTGGTAAGGCGACATGGCGTTTTCCTAAAAAATTGAAACTATCGGCGAATCCGTTTGCTTAAGGCTCATACTTTCCCACATTTTCGTGTGAAATTGAATCTCGCTGCAAATCGTGGCGTTATTGTTGTGACTCTTGTATCCAACGCTCCACACGCGCGTGCATCATCGGGATCGGCACGGCGCCGGCACCCAACACAATATCGTGGAAAGTGCGAATATCAAAATCATCCCCTAGTGCCGCCTCGGCATTAGCACGAGCCTCTTGAAACGCCATCATGCCAATCTTATAGGCCGTTGCTTGACCAGGGTTGGCAAAATAACGTTGTACCTCAGACCTGACCGCTCCTTCCGGAATAGGCGTATTGTCGAGGAAGTATTGCACTGCCTGATCTTGGGACCATTGTTTCGCATGAATGCCCGTGTCGACGACTAAGCGAACGGCACGCCAGATCTCACCTGCTAGCCTACCAAAGTCCGAATAGGGGTCTTCAAAGCCGCCCATCTCTTTCGCTAACCATTCTGCATACAAGCCCCAGCCTTCAGTGTAGGCCGTGGTGCGATACTGCGTGCGAAAGCGTGGCACTTCTGTAAGCTCTTGTTGGATCGATATCTGCATGTGATGGCCAGGGTTGCCTTCGTGATAAGCGATATCTTCTATCTGAAACTTTGCAAGTGTCGACATGTCCGACATATGCGAATAGAACACCCCCGGCCGTGACCCATCTGGCGCTCCTGCGCGGTAATGCTGGGCTGCGCCGGCTTGCTCCCGAAAAGATTCAACGCGGCTGACGATGAGCGAGGCTTTGGGCAGTAGGCCGAAATACTCGGGCAATTTCTCATTAATGAAATCTAAGTACTCATTGTTGATGTCAAGATACTCTTGTCGACCTTCGTCTGTATTTGGGTAGTAAAACTGGGGGTCCTCGCGGGTGAAAACAAAAAAGTCTTGCAGGCTTTGTGTGAAGCCAACTTGGTTCTTAATCGCTTCCATTTCACTGCGCAGCCGTGCAACCTCGGCAAGACCAATTTCATGTATCTGGTCAGCGGACAAATCCAAAGTGGTCATCAATTTTAAACGATGCTGATAATACGCCTCCCCATCGGGAAGTGCCCAAGCTCCTTGGGATTGTGCGAAGGCAAATTCACGATCCTCCTCTAACCACTGCGCCACTTGCGTGTTTGCGTCTAGCACCTCATTGGCAAGGATGTTTTGTGCTTGCGATAGATACGTTTGGGCGCTGTCTGCGCTGAGCACTTCTTCGTCTACTAAGGCTTGAATCTTAGTTTGCAAATCAACCCATAGCGGTGAGTTAGGGGAGTCATCACTAGTATTAAATGGCACCCCTGCGGTGACGCGTTCTATCTCTGCTAAGGCGAAATCGTAAGCGAAACGGGGTTGGCGAATACCATCAGCGGCGGCTTGCCTTGAACGGTCTAATAACTCCATAAAAACACGATCTATTTCGCCTAAGCGGGATAAATAGGCCTGCACATCGGCCTCTGTGTCTAAACTCTGATAGCTGATCAAGAAACTTGGCAAACTAGCATGTGGGCCGCCTCGGCCAAAAATATAGCCGTGATTCATATAAGGGACACGGCTTTGCGCCTGCTCAAGACCATAGGCCCACATATCAAAGGAGAGCTTGCCGTCTTCACTCAGTGCCTCGTAATCAAACTCTTGCTGCATGGTGCTGACACTATTGCGTAGCCATTCAAGCTCACTGAGCTGGCCTGCTAGGGTGTAATCATCTAGTTGGTCATAATCAGTTTTATCGCCTAGTCGAGTTCTAGTTTGCGGGCTGAACTCCAGTTGCTCTTCGTATTGAGCATCTAGCCACGCATTGAGTCGCTCAGTTTCACTTTGCACATTGGCGTCGGTTTGAGCCTGAGCTTGTGGCGAAGTTGATGCAGTTTGAGGCTCACTACAAGCGGCGAACAATAAAACGATGATGAAGATGTTTAGCCAGCGCATGGGATTACTCCTGAATTTTTAAGGTAGACACAAGGTGACAAAAAATAGATTTGTCGAGCATCATACTCTGCAAACGTCGATCATTGTGAACTTGTGTCGTTTGTTTGCCGCAATGCCAATACACAAAAGCATGTGGGTACGTATGCCTGCGCTGCGCGATTTTAGTTCGCGCTCATAGCCAATAACTCCACCAAGAATCGCTGCAACAATCAGGCGCACTGAGATGCGAGTGATCGTTTCCAAATCCGCGATGTCAGAAAAATCACTTGCGATTGTAGACCTAATTGTTTGCCAAATAGTTACATCCTTGTAGTTAGCCGGTTTATATCAAACTACGGACTCGCTTGAGCGCTATCAAGCTCTATACGCTAAAGAGTGACAGGTTTTGCAGATACTCACAGACGATGGTAAATCAAGAATCAAGGGGTCAGATTACTTGATTTTCCAAACAATCCTGCAAAAAACGCATGAATACTAAACTTTTTTTGCGCTACTAGCGTCTAGCCTCTTATATTACTAAATGAAAAACTAGGAGGCCGCATTATGCCCCCCCTGCATGCGTTGCTTTTTCTGATTCTTTGCTCGCTCAGCGTTGTATCGCCCATTGCACAAGAGTTAAGTGATGAAGGTGTTAAAGAGTTTAGTGCGCTATCGATAGCGAACCGCTATGAGATTAATTCTGGAATAAACTCTGAATTAAGAGAGTTTTATGTATCACTGCCTGCGAGCTATGAGAGCGGGCAAGATCACTATCCTGTTCTATATTTGCTGGACGCAGATCAGAATATGGAACATGCCGTTGCCAGCGCTAGAATGTTAGCCCAATGGCGTGGTGTCCCCGAGATCATCATTGTGGGAATTCCCAGCACTAATCGGTTGCGGGATTATACGCCAACGCAGGTTGTGAGCTATTCGGATCAAAGTGGGGGAGGTGAGCAGTTTGTCGCTTTCATTGAGCAGGTGCTAATCCCCCACATCGACGCCAACTATCGAACACACTCGTTTCGTATTCTGTCGGGGCACTCGCTGTCAGGCCTGTTGGCAGCAAATGAGCTTGCTCAAGCAAGTGATACTTTCGATGCCTATATTATTATAGCCCCTTCGCTTTGGTGGAACGATTTTGAGATGCTTGAAAACGCACCGCAGCAATTCATGCAGAACGACGAATTAACGGCTGCGGCCTATTTTGGTATCGGAGAGCACGATGGCTTTGGTATGAAGCAAGAGCTCAAGCGCTATGTAGATGCCATCGCCGCCGCGGACAATGAGCTATTGCGCTTCGACCACAAGATATATAGCGGTGAAGGACATATGTCAGCACCGATGCCTGTCACCTATGATGGCTTGTTATTTGTGTTCTCAGATATACCCTATGCAGAAGAGAACTGGGAGCATTTCAGTACTGCTGGATTTCTAGCACGGGAACAAGGCTTGCAAGAGAAATATGGCGCAACTGCTGTGCAGACAGCTGAAACGTATGTTGGCCTTGCAAACTATTTATTGAGGCAAGGGGACTTTGAGGGTGCCGTTGCAGTGTTTGCAAGAAACGCAGAGATCTACCCGGGCTTTGCTCCCTATTTAGCATGGCTTGCCAATGCTTATGTGCTTAACGGCGAAATAGAAAACGCAATCATTGAATATGAAAAAGCTTACGAGCTCACTATCTCTTCCATCAATGGTCAAGGCAATGCTAATGTTTATCTTGAACAGTTGAAGTTACTGCGCCAGCCTCTAGTACTAAGTGAAACTAACTTGCCCGGGTTGGTTGGGTGTTACACAAACGGCGAACAGGTTTATCAATTCACAACGGAGAATGGCAGATTTTTTGGACATCACGATGAGCCACGCAGGTTCGAACTCTTTGCTAAAAATGCAAAACAGTTCTTCATGCGCGTGCCACCTGAGAATTCGTTTAGTTTTGTAGAGGAGGGCGCTAGGAACGTTCTACTCATTAATACCTTTGGCGAACAATTGCGTTTGCCGCGGGTAGAAGGAAGGTGTGATTAAAGTATGGGTCGGTTGTCACTTTATCTGCAGGCAAGCTCCAATTGTCAAAGCTCCCACGTAAGATTATTCGGGTTCGGTTTTTGGGAGATAATCGTTATCTTGAAAAACCTCAGCCATGATGGCTTGCTCAATAAAACCGCGTTGCCCAGATTTTGTCGGTACCCGCACAATCAAGTGAATCTCGCCTGCCACCGGCACCTGCATTGTCACTCGTGGGTCTACCGAGGGTGGCTCAAGTCCGCGCGAAACACTAAGTCGGTTCATATAACGACGCACTTCCTCTAGGAACGGGGCGCACTGCTTGCGCGCCGCTGCCACTATTGCTTTTTGCGCGCCGCGCCAATCATCGTCGCGCTTGAATGGCACAGTGAAGACATGCAGCACATAGTCATGGGTGAAACTTTCGTTAATAACCGGTTCAGAGACAAACAGTGCGTTTGGAATCACGGCCATGCGCCCAGTGCGTTGATGGGTAAGCTTGCCTGGGCCGACTTCTAAAATGGTGGTGGCAAGCAGGTTTTGGTCTATCACATCGCCGCGGAAGTCTTTGATCTGAATTCTATCGCCAATGCTAAATGAACCTGCCCCGGCCTTGAGAATAGAGCCGGTGATGCACATGATCAGCTCTTTCGTGGCGACCACAAAGGCCACTGCGATGGCCACAATCGACAAGGCAAGGGTGCGTAACTCTTCTCCCCAGATTAACACTAGGCCCAAGATCATTAGCAGGAGCAAGCCATTGCGCGATTGGACGAGCCAACGTCGGCGAAGTTCGGGGGTGTCGACTTGCCGCTTGATAAAGCGCGCGATCAGCGCGCGCACTATTAAGCCGCCCGCGATCAATAAGGCTGTGCTAATCAGCAGGCTCATTAGGGAGTCTGTAACAACAAAATCGACGAGGGCTGTTTCTAGTTCTTCATTCATGCAAGGAATCCTTTAAGCCCAGTTGGGTTTGGACCTATTATGACGTGTTTTCCAAAGGTTTGGCTAAACCTTGTGGCAATAAAGTGCTACACGCAAAATTATGCAAAGAGACAGCTTTAGGCATACTCGAACGACAAAAATCTACGATATTGGGGGGCGAGAACCCATTGGCTTAAGCTACGCTGTTTCGACATTTTTGTGTGCTAGCCGCAACAACTTTTGACTGACATTGGTATGCGACGATGTGTCACATTCTTTTTTTCCTTTTGTTGCTGCAGCATAACACTTAGTAACTTGTCTGCTACTCACAATGGCGGCAACCCTAAGGCTCTTGGAGAAACGGAGTAAGTATGTCCACGCACATGAAAACTAATGCATTCTGCTTGTCAAAAATCACAGTCGCTGTTTCGATAGCACTAGCAGCAGGCGCGACATTTGCGGCTGAAGCACCAATCGACATCGAGCAAATTGTCATTGAAGGTCAAAGACATAGCAACGGTGGGCACCTGCAAAGCATCGATCAAGCTGATCTGAAGAAGCTATCCGCTGCAACCAGTGATACAGCGAGTTTACTATCCATATTGGCGGGTGTCAGTGTTAATCAAACTGGCGCTGTTTCTAGCTTGCCTATGATTCGAGGACTTTCCGATGACCGGTTGCGAATTAAAGTCGATGGTATGGACATGATCGCTGCCTGCCCAAACCATATGAATCCACCACTTTCTTATATGGCCCCTAGCGATGTTGGGCAGATGACTGTATTCGCAGGGATTACGCCGGTAAGCGTTGGCGGTGACAGCATCGGTGGTTCAATCATTAGTGAGTCGAAAGCACCTGAGTTTACTGCAGGGGGTAATTTTGAAGGTGAGATGGGCGGCTTTAGTCGCAGTAATAATGATGCCAGTGGTTTCAACGCTAGACTGAGTCAAAGTAGCGAAAACCTGTACATGAGTTACAGCGGAAGTTATAGCAAAGGTGACAACTACACTGCCGCGAGCGACTTTAAAACTATCGCTGCAACTGGCCGGCCAGGGCATGACTTAGCCTTAGATGAGGTTGGCTCAACTGCCTATGAGACGCAGAATCACAGTTTGCGGCTTGCGTATAAGCTAGGCGATGACGTGTTTGACGCGCAGCTTGGGTATCAGAACATGCCCACGCAGTTATATCCCAATCAACGTATGGACTTACTGGATAACCAGCAAATACGCTTGAACTTAAACTGGAAGCGTGAGACAGCGTGGGGACAGATTCAGACTCGCCTGTATCATGAGAAGGTCGAGCATGCGATGGACTTTGGTCCCGACCGTCAACTCTGGTATGGCAGTAATGCCATGGGCGGGGCTGCATGTGATCCAATACGATTTATGGGAGACCCAGCGGGCACTTGTGCGTCGGGTATGCCAATGAATTCTGATTCAATTAATACAGGGCTTACTGTCTCTGCGGAAATTGACTTAGCTGCAAGCGGATTAGTGCGCCTCGGAACAGAATTTCAACAATTTAGTTTAGATGATTATTGGAATGCATCAGGTGGTGGCATGGGGCCAGGCACCTTCCAAAATATCAACAACGGTGAACGCAATAGAAATGCCGTTTTTGCCGAACATGAAATGAGCTTAGCCGACGACTGGTTGCTCATGTACGGGGCGAGAGTTGAGCGTGTTGAACGAGACGCTGACGATGTTCATGGCTACTCGACTGCAATGAATGCACCGGGTATGCAAGTAATGCAAGCGACTGCATTTAACAGCGCTAATCGCAAGCATAGTGATACCAATGTCGATCTAACCTTGTTGACGCGTTACTCCTTGAGTAGCCAGCTTGAACTGGAGCTTGGAGTGGCGCAGAAGGTACGCTCCGCTAATCTTTACGAAGTGTATCCTTGGTCTTCATGGATGATGGCTGCTTCGATGAATAATCTTGTCGGTGATGGCAATGGCTATGTTGGCAACCTCGACTTGGATCCAGAAACGGCTCGTACTCTGTCGGGTAGCTTGAGCTGGCGCAGTGAGAGCGGCCTACATGAGTTTAGTGTTAACCCCTATATTACTAGGGTGAATGACTATATTGACGCGATCGCAGCCAATACAATGTGGCGTCCTGGCCAGTACAATGTGCTGCAATACCAGAATCAGGAAGCCGAGCTAAAAGGGGTTGACCTGACGCTATCGTCAAGGCTAGCGGAAAATGTTAGTGGCGTATGGCAGTTAGTGGGCAGCCTGAGCTTTATCGATGCGGAGAACACCGATACCGGTGCAGGCCTGTATAATATCGTGCCAATGCAAGGTCGACTGTCCTTAACCCAGCAACTTGCAGGTTGGGACAATAGCTTAGAATGGGTGTTCGCTGGCAAAAAAGACGATTTGTCGACGATACGCAACGAAGCTGCTACAGACAGTTACTCGATCTTCAATTTGCGCGCGAGCCACTCTTGGCAGTCTGTGCGATTGGATGTCGGGGTAGAAAATTTACTTGATGAGTTCTACTACTTGCCCGCAGGAGGCACCTATGTGGCGCAGGGGATGACTATGTCAATGAACGGCATTCCGTTTGGCATCGGTGTCCCTGGGATGGGGCGCTCCCTCTATGCAGGAATAAATTACAGCTTTTAATGGTGCTGTAACCCGCCACCCCGCACAGGCATATGTCTGTGCGGGGTGGCACTGCAAAAATCTCAATGTCACTAGTTATTGCCTCTGTGTAATCACTTACCTCTCACGCTCTGTCGAGACCAATGACTGCCATGCCTCGGCGAGCCGCTCGGAGATTAGCCATGAAGTCTCTTCCAGCTTAACTTCATTGTCTTGCGCCCCAACTATTTCATGCGTGATTATATTGCCTTTTATGCCCATCCCTTCTGTGACTGGTAACAAAGCTTTATAGCCCATGGCGTCGTTAGGCAGGCGTTTATTCATCACTTCCTCAAAGAACACTAATGCAAGGTCACGGCTGCCGACCACTTCATGGCCTACGCCTTTTTCTTCTACATAGGTCCACAGCGCACCAGCGCGGCGATTGGTGGTGAATATGCCTTTGATGATTGTATTGCGAGACTCCAGATCATCTAAGCCCACAAAATAAAGTCCAGGGGTTTTGCGGGTGGCCTCTGGTGGGACTGAGGAATAATAGTAGCCGCCTTGGTTTACCACATAGGCAATCACCCGTTCGGGCATCCAAGCCGCGATTTCGTGATTCAACTCGCCACCTGCGGAATGGCCCCAAAGTAAAAATGGCGCGTAGGATAACTCTTGATGGCCACTGTCTTTAGCGAACTGGTCGATGGCGTCTAGCAAAGCCTGACCGCTGCCTTCGTCCACTTTTATGTAATGCTCGATCATCATATTGACGTGTCGATGATCGGTAAAATAGGTGCCCATCAACGCCAAGTCGTGCTTTCGCGCAAAGTCCTGCCAATAACTGTCGTCGACCATGCCTCGGCCATCACCATTAGAGCCAGGGTTTAGCATCAGAATGCCGCGAATTTTTTGCACTTCGGGATCGTGCCAAAGCTTGAATGCAGCCATGTTATACACTACGCCGGGTTCCAACGTAGTGTCATAGGTAGCAGCGTTGGCCGCGAAGCCAAAGAGGGAGGTAACACTGATTAGGATAAATGCTCCGATAATTTTCATTCTGACATTCCTTTGTGGCTCGAGCGAGTGTATTGCCATCTTCGATCTGTAACAACGTTAAGTTCAGAACGTCTATTGGGTGATGACGACTTATTCAATATCGAATTGTTGAAGTGTAATTTTATAGAACATAGGGGAAATATGAAAATAAGATACTTAGTAACACCTTGCGTTGCATTGCTTGTGGCTGGATGCATGACTACTTCGGACCCTCAGGGACCACAAGCTAATGCTTGGGAACAGTATAAGGACTGGTTCAAAGTGACACCGGAACCCAATACTGGAGACCCCACAGGTTTTCTTGGCAATGTTCATGAAGGCTTGAATGCTTATCGCGACGTTTATGTTAATGAGCTAGGACGAGATGTAAATCAGGGTGAAGCGTCATTCCCTTATCCAGCAGGTTCAATTTTAGTGAAAGAAACATATCGCAACCTAGCTGCCTATAACGCTAAACAGAACCCAGATCTAACCATTATGGTCAAATTATTAGAAGGTAGCTCGCCTGAAACTTCTGATTGGGAATACGTGATGGGGGGCGATGGACTGAACAGGGGAACAGGAACTTCTGGAGTCGCGGTTTTCTGTCATAGCTGTCACACAGCGGCCGCAGAAACAGATTACAACTTCATGAACAAAAGTTTTTTAAATGATCATTAGTTTTAACCGTTTCGCATGCCGTTGGACCATGGAAGGTCCCTTTTTAAAGTTTATCCAGTGAGCGAGCATAGACAGTCGGCGTTCTATCTAGGGTGAGAAGTGCAAAAGAATTGGGGAATGGCATTTGGCTTTCCCAAGAGAAAGCCCTGTAGTTCATTGCATCTATTGTTTATTAACCATTGAGCTTGTTGCTCCGTTTCGACGCCTTCAGCAATTACTTTAAAACCCATGTTGTGGGAAAGGTCGATGATTGTTTGGCATAGAATTTTGTCTTGCTCGTTACTTGGAAGTCCCATGACGAATGCCCTATCTATTTTAAGCCGACTAACTGGGAATTGCTTGAGATAGGCTAAGGAAGAATATCCTGTCCCGAAATCATCTATCGCAATATCGATGCCTAGATCTTTAAGCTCGTTGAGAATGATCAATGCGCGATCTACATCTTGCATCACAGCGCTCTCTGTGATTTCGAGTTCAAGCAGTGAGGGATGGACTTGGTGCCGTTCTAGTAGACCTCCAATATAGGATGCAAGCTCAATATTTCTCATTTGGTGAGCAGAGATATTGACAGCTAATCTTCCACAAAACCCTCCCGTACTCCATTTCTGAAGTGTGGTAATTGCCTCTTCGAGTATCCAGCTCCCAATTGGGTGAATTAAACCCGTGGACTCTGCGATAGGGATGAATTCGCTAGGCGATATAAGCCCCTTTGTTGGGTGGTTCCAGCGAATCAGCGCTTCGTATCCAACGCAGTTACGAAAGCTATCGAACTGTGGTTGATACACTAACTGCATTTCTTGATTAGTAACGGCGTTCTTCAAATCTTTTGTTAGATCCTTGCGTTTTTGTACTTCGTATCCGAAAGCTTCTGCAAAATATTCAACAGCATTGTCCTCTGATTGCTTGCTTCGATGCATCGCAATCTCAGCGTGTTGTAAAAGCGTGGCGCCGTCATTGCCATCTGCGGGAAAGCGCGCAACCCCAGCGCTCATTTCGCAAACTATCTCAATTGTGTTGACCACGATAGTAGCTTGGCAGGACCTAAGCAGCTCATTCACTTGATCGGTGAGTTGTGAAAGGAAATGCCCTTTTTCTCCGCTGATCAATATAGCGAAAAGGTCTCCCCCTAAGCGGGAGATAAGCCCTTTTTCGTGCGCGAAGGTATTCAGTCTGCTAGCAATCTCCCTAAGAATCAGATCTCCCACGTTGTGACCTTCTAAACCATTGATCGCACGAAAGTCATCGATTCCAAGCATGATTAATGCGCCTTCCTGATCGAATGTTTTTGATTGTTGGAAATATCGACGTAAGCTTTCTTCAAATAAATTTCGGTTTGCTAAACCAGTCAGTTGATCATACCAATTAGATACTTCGAGCTCCTGCTCGGTTGCTCTTAAACTTTGAGTTCTTTCAGCCAAAAGCTGGTCTAACTCCATATTTAGCGTAGTCAATTTTTCCAGATTATCGGCATTGTGCCCAAGCATTTGGTTGAGTGCTTCTTCAACTTCTCCGAATTCATCTTGATCTTCCAGTGGACTAATATAGAGCAGGGGGTTTTGACTATCTGCTCCCGCTGAAGTGATGCGGGAGCGTAGCCTCATTAGACGGGACAACATCATGCGATCAATGACACGCATGATGACTATTGTGACACCAGTTGCAATTAATAATGAAAGTCCCAGTATTCGTATAACGAACTGATAGAGCTCTTCTGAAATTCCTTGCAAGTTTAGTTTCGCCTCCACCGAGAAATCTGAATCTAGTAGCCCCTTTTCCCAGCTAATATCGATTGCATCAGGGGATTCCTGACTAATGTCGCGTAGCCGTCCTGAGGTATTTTGTGGCGATAGAACTGGATCGCCAACACTCATCCATTGCTCTCCATTGTGTACCCGTAAGCCCAGTAAATGGGCCGTATTGAGCAAAGTTTGTAACTGAGACAGTTGTATTGTGTTGCTAGTGGATAGCAAAGTATCGATAGATTGGCGAGCAATAGACTCTCTTGTACGTAAAAGGTCTTCTTCGTAATTGCGATAGGAGGGGATAAGAATGATGCTTTCTATCAATAGTATCGCCAAGAAGGCTGTAATCGTCAGGCTGCGACAAATTCTGCATGTGGCCATTAGTTGTGCCCATTTGCGGACGTCGTACCAGCATTTGTGAAGTAATGTGGGATAGTTGTGGTCACCTGAAAGAGGCGCTGTAACATTTTGGTCTTTAGATGAGTCCATAGATGAATCTACCTGTTATTTATATGACTTCACATATCACAATCTATGTTTTCTAGATCGAACTTGTTTAGGTTAGAGAGTGTAGCGACTTGCTTCGTTACAAATGTAAACCGCGGTAGGTGTTCTGAGGTGCAGTAGCGTAGTGCTTAGGGTTTGAAGTTTGGGGGGAAGGCTTAATCTCAGTATGAAAAATGCTTACACCATCTGTCATTAACTTTTAGGATTATACAATGAGAAAAATAATAGCAATGGGGCTAGCGGCCGTCTTGTTTAGTCAATGTGGGTTACTTAGTGCTGCGGAAACTCCTTCAGACGCTGAGTTACGCGACAGACTAAGCACACTTATTGCGAGCGATAACCGCTCAGAGAGTCTTCGTGCGCGAAATCAATATCGACATCCGCTAGAAACCTTGATGTTCTTTAATGTGAGACCAGAGCAAGTGCTAGTGGAAATTTGGCCTGGCGGGCAAGGTGGTTGGTATAGAAGCATACTGGAACCGTTTTTTGAGGGTGAGTCGGGTACTTATATCCCTGTGCTCGACGAATCAGAGTTTCCAGATCCAGTCCCAGCGGTACCTGAGGGTACTGCCGATACCGTATTGGTATTTAGAGCCCATGGTTTTTTAATTTACGACAAGCCTGCACAGTCATACTATGATGCTATTTTTCGCATGTTAAAGTCTGGGGGTGTATTTGGCATTGTGGATCATCGTGGACGCGAAAGTGTCGCGCAGGATCCGAAAGCTGAGGATGGCTATGTGAATCAATCATACGTTGAATCATTGGCGAGAAACGCTGGTTTCGAATTAATCGATGAAGCTGAGATTAATGCTAACCCCTTAGATACCAAAGATCATCCTGATGGTGTTTACTCGTTGCCACCTACATTGCGAGGCAGTACTTTCAATCGTGCATTGCGTGACAGAATGATTGCCATCGGTGAGAGTGACCGAATGACGCTAAAGTTTAGGAAACCTTGACCTACAATATCTATCACCTACATAAAAGTAACAATAATAAATAAAAGGTTGTACCTATGTTGACGTTTAATCGTAGAAAGCTCATTCAGGCTGTTGCCATCTCGGGCGGTGTTGCGGCGCTGCCTTTATCTCTTAGCTCCCACAAGGCGCTTGCGCAGGAGTCCTCATGGGCTGCAAAGAAGAAATATGTGCAGGTGCGGGGCCTGAGCATGGCCTACTACGAAGTGGGAGAAGGTGATCCTATCGTGTTTCTACATGGCAACCCAACATCCTCCTATCTTTGGCGAAATATAATTCCGCATGTACAGCATCTTGGGCGATGTATAGCGCCTGATTTGATCGGCATGGGCGACTCTGAGCCGTTGCCTGATAGTGGTGAAGGAGTCTATAAATTTAGCATTCATCGTGACTATATTTTCGACATGCTAGAGGCTATCGGCGTGCGCGAACGCGTCACATTAGTGATTCATGATTGGGGGTCTGGAATTGGACTTAGTTACGCGCAACGCTTTCCTGAACGTGTGCGTGGTGTTGCGTATATGGAGGCAATTCTAAATCCGTCCGCTCTACCTCAAATCCCTGAGCCTGAGAGTGGGCTATTCAATATTTTTAGATCGGCTAGAGGAGAAGAGGCTGTACTGCAAGATAATATCTTTCTAGAACGGATTCTTATCGGCGGCTTATCATATTACCTTTCAGAGGCCGATAAAACAGAGTATCGCCGTCCATATCTAACTCCCGGCGAGAGTCGCCGGCCAACGTTAGAGTGGCCTAGAGAGCTACCTCGAGGAGGTAATCCAGCCGATACGGTTGAGCTGGTTACGAGCTATTCGGATTGGTTTGCAGAAAGTGATTTGCCCAAATTGTTTGTTCGAGTGAATCCAGGAGCGCTAATTTCAGAGGGGCCGTTGCTAGATTTTGTGCGAGGTTTCAAAAATCAGAAGGAAGTTAGTGTGTTTGGTAGCCACTACGTGCAGGAAGTTTCCCCCGATGCCATTGGGCGTGCAATTGCCGAGTGGATAAGTTCTGGAGTTTAGTATTCTTGCCAACCATTGAAATTGTAAGTGGTGGTAGTGCTGTGGGAGCATCGTTGCGTAAGTCGTCCGCTTTCGGGCAGGTTCTTGCAGTCAGAGCTTTTAGTCGCCTTAACGGGCTTTTGGGCCAAAAATAAACCAAAGGATAAATCCAAGGACAGGAATAAATAGCAATAAAAGAATCCAAATCAGTTTGGCCAAGCCTCCTGCAGTACTTCCGGCAACCTTAATAATGGCCCATATGATAATACAAAGCCATATAAAGCCCAGTATGCCAGTCACTTGAATATCCATTGCTTCCCCCCACATTCATTGAGCGATTGATCAGATCGCCCGTAGGCGTTTTGACTTCAGTATAGGGTTTGCATGCAGGTCGATCAATAGACTTCCCCTTAAGGTGTGGCGGGCGTGTTCGACAGAAGCATTTACCGATTTCTTGAATTCGGACGTTTTAGCAGAAATCGATCAGCTTTCGTAAGTAATCAGGAAGTATTTACAAGCTATAAGGTAGTATTCGCTTTCTTTTATAGGCTACTCTGTTGTTGAACGAGAATTTAGACGGCTGTGTGTCTGCCTCAAAGGGCAGGACTGAACCCTATTAGAAGATTGGAGAGACCCATCATGCGACTTTCGTCATTAATCAACAAAGGCTTGCTGCTAGCCGTTTCAGGGCTGGCATTCTCGCCAGTGTTGAGCGCTCAGGAAGTGACCTTCCACAAGGATATCGAACCAATCCTACAGCGTAGCTGCCAGACCTGTCACCGAGTGGGTGGCGTTGCGCCTATGCCCCTAGTCACCTATGAGCAGACAGCCCCATTTGCTGGACTCATTGAATATAAGACTAGCCTGCGCGACCGTGCTGGTGCTATGCCACCGTTCTATGCCGAGAAAGATGTTGGCATTCAACATATTAAAGATGACCCTTCATTGAGCGATGCGGAGCTCGCTGCGATCTCTACGTGGGCGCGCTCCGGCACTCCACAGGGTGATGCAGCCGATGCGCCAGAGCCGTTGGTGTTCGATGACAATGCCAAGTGGAAATTGGGCGAGCCAGATAAGATTGTCAGGCTTGAAGATTTTCTCATGGAAGGTGGGCGACCCGACTGGTGGGGCGAACTGCCTAGCGTGAGCACCGGTATGACAGAGGATCGCTATGTAAAGTCTGTTGAAATCATTGAAGTGAACGACGTCAACGAAGGCGTTGCTGCATCCGATACCGTCGGTGGTTTGTATATATTCCACCACATGATCTGGCGTACAGAGGTCGTGGATGAGAACGGTCAGATAGTGCCTGGGCAAGCCGTTTCGTTCCCAGTGCACGAAGTCGGTCGTAATGGCGATGTCTTCGATCCAGATGCAGGCCCATTGTTGGCAGCAAACAGCGCGTTCTTTACCGATTCGGTTCACATGCACTCCAATGGTCGCGACACCGTTGGTCACTTGGAAATAGGCTTCCGCTTCCACCCACGAGACTACGAGCCGAAGTACAAATCTTCTATCAGTATCCTTGGTAACGGTGTCGACATCAGCGTTGAAGGCAATGGCAAGGATCAGGAGCTACATGCCTATCAAGTGCTCACGCAAAATACCAAAGTCATCACTTTTGAGCCGCACCTGCACGCCCCTGGCGAGCGCATGTGTCTCGAAGCAATCTGGGGCTATTCTGTTGAGACGATCTCCTGCGTGGGCTATGACCATAACTGGGTGCGAGGCTATGGCTTTGAAGACAACTACACGCCCTTGTTGCCTAAAGGCACGATTTTGCATATCACCGGTTATTTTGATAACACCACGGCCAATCCGAATGTTCCAGACCCGCGCAACTGGCAGGGTTCAGGTAACCGTTCGGTCACCAATATGTTTATCGACCTAGGGATCCGCGTCACCATGACTGACGAGCAGTTTATGGAAGAGATGGAAACACGCCGCAAGAATCTAAACCTTGGCCCCAATGATCACATTATTGGTTGTCCTCTGTGTTTGGCGCCGCTGGTATGGCCTCTCGAGTCCGACACAGCCGACGCCGATGAGTCTATGGATGACAATGTTGCAGGAATCTAGTGGTTTTCTGAAAAGGGTGGAAAAAGGATATGGAAAATAAGTACAAAAGTTTATCGAAGTCAGTGTGTATGTTGCTGCTAAGTGGTTTGGCGTTGACGTCGACTGCCGTGTTGGCGCAGCAGGACTACGAGTACACCAAGCAAACCTATAGCCGCGGTCAACATGCCGAAGTCGCCTATGAAGGTTGGAAAGAAAACGACGATGGCACCATCACGATGTTGTTCGGCTATTTCAACCACAACTGGGACGAAGAGCTCGATATTCCCATTGGTGAGAATAACCGTTTCACGACGGGCGATCCTGATCGCGGCCAGCCAACGCACTTTCTGCCGCGTCGGAACCGTTTCACGTTCTCGGTGATTGTTCCAGGTGATTTCGGAGACGATGAGCTGGCTTGGGAGCTAACCTCGCCGAACGGTGTGACTCGTACGGCCTATGGCACTTTGCGTAGCGACTACAAAGTCGACAATGTCACCATCATGTCTGAGACCGGCGCCTTGGGGTCAGGAACGTCCGATGAAGCCACTAGGGCGAACATTCCACCGAGCTCACAGCTAATAGGCGATGGGTTTCGAACGGTGAATGTGGGCGAAACGCTGAGCTTTCAAACCCGCGTTACTGACGACGGTGTCCCAGAGCCTTTCGACCCTATGGCTCTAGTTAGGCTGTTCGGCGGCCCCGCGGCGGCTTTTGCCACACCCGAAGTAGTACGCAGTATGATGATGAAGATGCCACCTCCCAAGCCAACTGTTGCCAAAAATAACGGCTTATATTTGTCTTGGAATGTGTACCGGGCTCCTGAAGGGGTTGAGAATGTTCAGGATCACGTGCATTTTGATCCACCCCAGGTAAAGCCTTGGGAAGACACGCGCCCATCGGCGAACTCCCCATGGAGCTGGTTATGGATTCCACCTAAGATGCCTGAGGATGGCATCGTGGATGTGTCGGTCACCTTCGACAAACCGGGCACTTATCTGTTGTGGGGGCGCGCTGATGATGGCGGGCTATATACGGACCAGTATTTAACGGTGACTGTACGGGAATAACGATTTACTAAAAGCTAGGCGAAAAATGCCAGAGGAGGGTACTTCTCTGGCATTTTTCAATACAGCATTAATTAGGTAATGCTTTCAGGTTTTCAATATCAACTTCTCGAATTCTATCAGTGGGATTGGACGGCTAAGGTAATATCCTTGGTATGCTCGACAACCCATTTGTGCCAGTGCCTCCAGTTGCTCTTCGGTTTCCACTCCCTCGGCGATGACCTCAAGACCAAAACTTTTGCCTAATGCGATGATGGTTTTGGCAATGGCGGCATCGTTAGAGTCGATTAATATGTCACGCACAAACGACTGATCAATTTTTAGTTGGTCGAAGGGCATTTGTTTGAGATAGGCCAATGACGAATAGCCCGTGCCAAAGTCATCAAGCGAAAACCCAACGCCGATTGATTTCAATGTGAACATTTTTTCGATAATGCTTTGCACGTTATCGACTAGCAGGTTTTCTGTTAACTCAAGTTTTAAATGAGCCGCTCTGGCACCTGTGCTCTCTAATACCTCAAGCACTGTCTCAACAAAATCGTGTTGGTTGAATTGTTGTACGCTAACATTAACAGATAAACAAAGCGGCTCCATTTTGGCAGAGCTGGCCCAGAGAGCTAATTGTGTGCAGGCTGTGTGCAGAACCCATTTCCCTATTGGAATAATAAGCCCTGTTTCTTCCGCTAGTGGAATAAAATCAACTGGTGATACTAAACCGCGCTGAGGATGATGCCAGCGCAGAAGTGCCTCAGCACCTGTATGTTGCCCCTTGTCTGTCACTTGTAATTGATAGTGTAATTCGAACTCCTGCTCGCTTAGTGCTTTGCGCAGGTCACGCTCGACGGAGGCACGCTCGTTGGCTGCTGTTTCTAAGCCTGGGTCAAAAAAGCACCATTTGTTGCGTCCTGCCGCCTTGGCCTTATACATCGATAGATCGGCTTGTTTTAGCAGGTCGTCTATCGAGATCGCGGTGCTATTGAAGAGAGTGACGCCAATGCTGGCTGTAACGTAATGGTCGACTTCGCCCAACTGGTAGGGCTGTTTGAGCTCTTCTAATATTTTATCAGCCACAAGCTTCGTCGCGGCACTTGCCTGATTTTTACTGTCACTTAGGTTTCCCAGCAATACAACAAATTCATCGCCTCCAAAACGAGCCACAGTGTCCTCTGCGCGCAAACAGGCGGAAAGACGTTGGGCTGTTTGGATAAGTAATTTGTCGCCTATTTCATGGCCGCGAGTGTCATTGAGAATTTTAAAATGGTCAAGATCGAGAAAAAGTACAGAGCCATAGAATCCTGAGTTCTGGCTTGAAGCCATCATCTGCTTCAATCGATCTAACAAGAGCGTGCGGTTCGGTAGACTAGTGAGCTGGTCAAAAAACGCTAAGGTGTGAATTTTATTCTCGGAAAGTTTCCGCTCGTTAATATCTTGGGTAATGCCTTCTGCTCGGATAACTTTGCCTTCATCGCAAAATTGAAACTCGGCTTTCTGCCGTACCCAGCGCAATTCTGATCCTACTTCTATCCTATGCTCGTAGTCGAAGCTATTGCCGTTGAAAGCGTCTTGCCATGCTTTTTGCATACTGGCGCGATCTTGTTTATAGACTTGCGCGAGAAAAGCGTCTTGCGTGATGGTGGTGCCTTCAGGCAAGCAGAATATACGACAACACTCATCGGACATGCGGACAAGATCTTGCTGAATGTCGAGCACCCAGCTCCCCACTTTCGCGGCAGTTTGAGCGCGGTTCAGTTCAGTTTTGCCTGCCTCCAAATCGAGGGTTCGTTCTGACAAGTTTTGGCTTAGACGGCGCAACTCTTCCATTTTGCTGTTAAAGCTACGGGCCATAAATGTCACCAAAATGACTGAGCTGACATAGATGATAATTTGCACCCAGCCTTGCAGAGCTGGGTCAGTATGCGGTGGAGCAGGCATGTCGTGACGTAGCATAATAAATAACGTCACTAATATGGTCAGTGTAGATATAGCAAAAGCTGCCCGTAAGCCGACCACCCAACCCGAGAGTAAGATTAGTACGGGAAACACGATAACCATGGGAGCTTGCAGGCCGCCATTGAACACCACCATGCCAGTTGCGCTGATCCAGCTTCCGAACACTAATACAAGCAGAGTCGTCGATGTTTGGCCGCGACTACTTAGAAACCAGCTAATTGCACCAATCACTATAAAAGTAATAGGCCCTAGGGTGCGCGTAGTTTGTTCGGGCTCCAATAGGCGCAAAAGAATTAGGCTAACAACTCCGCCCAGTAAAATAACTAGAATTGCGAGACGTATGTAAAAAGGTGAGGGTTGCAGAGAGTTTTTTGGTTTCTGTGCGTTTCTTTTTGTGCGAATCAATCAACACTCCTGATGGAAAGGCTTCCAAGCTCTTATTATTAGATGAATCATGTCTCACACTACACGAAGTCAAAAGTGTGTTGATGCTAATGCTCTATGGCACCATATGCAACGCCTGTATGTTAGCGTTTGCTGCTTAGTGACTTATTAGGACAGTTTGCTTACTAGTTGATTCGTGGGGAGTTTACTGTTTAACTCACGAATTGGACTGACTAATTGATAGGAATCTTCAAAGTGTTTAAAAATTTAATAACAATTACTTTTTGCATATGTTTTGGCTTGAATCTGCATGCGCAAGAAAGTCCACAGAGCGAGACACTCGAGCAGTATATTGCCTTTCTAGAAGACGCCCAAGCGGCTGCAACAGTTAGTGAAGAGGCGACAGCGCAGTTCTATAGAAGATCCTTTGCATTTTGGATGCCTAACAAGCTTGCCTATAATGCTGAGCCAGAGAAATTTAGAAAAGCCATGGATCTTTATCGCCAAGGACAAGCTAAGTATGTGCGCGATAGATCGATTGAGATAGATCGTTTCGAAAGCATTATTGAAAGCTTTCGCCGTTTCGACGCGCGCAATACACTCGCCAAAGACCCGATTCTTTTTGTTGGTAGTTCCAGCATGGTGTTTTGGGAAACGGCAAATTCATTTCCAGAGTACCCAATTATCAATCGAGGTTTTGGTGGCGCTTCATTACCCGAGGTGATCCACTACTATGATGATGTGATCAAAAAGCACAATCCCTCTATGGTGCTGCTGTATTGCGATATCGATGTGGAGCAGGGCCGTTCACCAGAGTTTTCGGTTAACGCGTTCAAAGAGCTGGTGGATAGAATTGAGCAGGATTTTCCAGAAACTCCCGTGTTGCTGCTTTCCATGAAGCCAACCTTGATCGATGATTTTTTAGGCAAAGATGTGCGTGAGAATAAGCTGCTTACAAATCAGCTCTTGTTAGAATACGCTGAATCAAAAGAAGCGCTGCATTATGTGGATATAACGTCTTCAATGATTGACGCCAATGGTCAGCTAAAGGATAACATTTTCATCGATGATGGAATGCACCTGAACGCGCTTGGCTATGAGTTGTGGGATCCTATCATTAAGCGTGAGATTGATAGCCTGCGTTAACACTACTTTGTAAGCTCGGTGGTGGCTTAACGCTGCCGATGGAGCTGGCAACTGAAAGTCATGTGGCGGAAAAATATGGAGCAAGCTTTGCTTTCACAAGTTTTTTTGCTGGAGTATTGGTAGCGCTGATACTCATTAATTTATTCCATTTCACTACCGTCAGGCGATTTGAGCATCTCATATATGCCTTTATGGAGGGTTCGATCTTGCTGTTCGTGCTGCACAATGAAGGTTATGCCTTTGGATTTCGATACCCCTTCTGGTTCTACCAAACCAAATGAAACTCTGTTTGGCGGCGATACACCCAATGGCGCTCGCCGTCAGCATCCAGATAAGCCTCTTCTTCCTGTCGGCAGTTCGCCGGTTCATCGCCCCACTCGGGAATATTGCGCGTGGCCTGCAGTTCGATAGAGTGCCAGGTCGACGCTAATAGCACTTCGTCGCCGCGAATGGGCACGCCTTCCTGCCCATCCCAGCGCCCGATCAATGGCCCGGCACCGTGGCCGTGGTCCCCAATGGGGTGAGTGTATACGGTGCCGGTAATCCCTTCGGCGCTTACGCGCGCCAGCGTCGCGGCGAGAATGTCATTGCCTGTGCGACCCGGCTCCATTTCTTCTAGCAATAACTCTTGCATGCGATTGGAATCCGCTATGCATTGCTGTAGACCGGTTGGCGCTTGCGTCTCGCCGGGTTTTAACACGTAGCCAAGATGTTGTGTATCGGTGTGCAGGTTCATGGCCACCACACCGAAATCTGTCCACAGTAAGTCACCAGCTTGAATAACGGTGTCGCCGCTGATGCGGCCCTCACCTTGGCGTGACACATCCACCGAAGGTTGGAACCACACCTGATAACCGAGCTCCTGCACGCGCTGGCGCATACACCAGATCACATCTTCGGTAGTGGTTTCGCCAGGCGTGATCACCGCGTTGGAGAAAGCTTGTGCGATGACGGCGTGCACGGTCTCCATGATCTTGCGGTAGCGCGGCATCATCTCAGGCAGGCGTAACGCAATGTAATTTAACGCCAAGCGAGGCTCGCGCACCACACGGTCAACATATGGGCCAAGCGCCTCTTCGAGCGCTTCACGCTCGCCGGCGTGCAGGCCATCCGAAAACGCCCATGCCGCATCGATATTAAGGGCAATATTGCTCGGGTCGCGGTCTTCGATCAATTCACGCAGCAGTCGCCACTGTTCGTTACCGGCCAGTTCACTAGTCGCCTGAGTTGGCGCGGGCCGGCTTGAGCGGAAGGCTTCAAACAACCCGCCCTGACTGCTGCCGCCGAGTGCAAGCCGCTCGACGCTGCCATCTGGCTGCAGCGTCATCACGTAGATGGAGCGACGACGCGCTGCAAAGGTAGTGGGCGATGTGATCGACCAGAACACCGGGTCCTCGGCATACTCGCGCATCGACAGTATCCACATATCCACGCCGTACTCAGCCATCAACGTCGGCAATACGCGATTAAGCCGTGCCTCAAGCCAGGCCTGCTGCTCGACCGCCTGCTCTCTTAGGGTGGGCAGCGCGTGCACACGAGCGGGGCTAGATGCAGGCACATAAACTGGTGCCTGAGCCTGCACAGGGGCGGCGAACACAAGCGTGAAAAACAGAGCGGCTAAGGGTATGGACAATTTCATTAGAAATCCCGTTTTTGTAGATAACATTAGGGGTTATAGAGAAGGGAAAGGTAGCGTCTGTTCGAAAGCTTGTCTAGCGCGCTTTGGGGCTTTGGGCTATTGCGTCTTGGAGAGTTAATTTGTCAGTAGCCACGATTCATCACCTGACAACTTCGAAGCGCTCTAACTCCCGGACCGGCTCCTCCCATTCCGGTGCCAGTTCCGAAGCTCTGAGGTAATCGAGATAGGCTTCGCGGAGTTGTTCCAGGTTTTCGTGCGCGATACCTCGGTTGAAATGAGCCCTCGCCAGCTCACGTACCTCTCGTGCTTCACTGGGCTGAATACCTAGTTCAATGGCTCGATCGAAGGCGCTGATGGCCTGCGCCCACTGTTCACGCAGGTTAAAGATATTGCCCCGATTGATGTGAGCGAAGGTCAGCGTGTCCTGCAGATGCACGGCCTCAGTGAAATCGGCCATTGCATCATCAAAGTTGGCCGCCGCAAAGTGGAGTACACCGCGATTGTTATAGCTCGCAGCCCGATTCGCTGAGTTACCATCCTGCTGTATTGCTAGCGTACATATTTGTATGGGCGAAATACTTACTCGCGACCCGGTGAACATAACCCCAGACGCCGCTTGCGGATTGCGCGCCGCCATGGAGCATTGCTCAGCATAATCACCGTCAATGATAGTGAGAGGAGCGGCAGGCTGCGCATGAATTGTAGCACTGCCCAACACGGTAGCCATGGTGCATAAAAGGGTCAAGACACGCATCGAAAACATTTTTGTCATGATCCACTCCTATCGGTGATGTATGATTTACTTAGCGACAATATATCCCCATCGCGCTCTAGTTTCTATAGCTGCAGATACTGATTAGTTACCGCCTGATTTGGCAAATTCGGAGCATGGAACCTACAAGGTCATGTATTAAAGTTATTGCTATGAGCAAGAGAAGTGGAGAACCCACTAGGAAGCGACGTGTCAGTACCAACTAAAAAGCTGAATAACAATTACACTAATGTTCGCAATTAGACCAATTATTGGAATGCAGTAGTTGAGGTTTGGCAATTTATTTTGCACTTTCAATTTTAATGCTGCTGCCTGTACTACTGTGAATACCACGAGCAGAATGAAGCTAGTTATGCGTGCCAGTGTTCCAAGTGGAAGAGCAATTGCAGTAATTGCAATAAGTCCTATTACCAAATATGTAGCTCGGCTTGGGACGCTACTTTTAGACGATATCTTGGCGAGCTTATTCGAGATCCAGCCTTCACGCGCTAAACCAAATATTATTCTAGAGGATGTAATTATTCCTATCAGTGCTCCGTTTGTGATGGCGATGAGCCCGATAATGGTAATGAGTGGAAACTCGCTGTCCGTAGCGGTTTGCCAGACAGTGGCAAGTGGCGCGTCACTTTGCGCCAGTTCACTACTGGTGAGTACCGCAAGTGCTGCAATAATCGTTAGTCCATAAAGTACTACTGCAATAGATAGCGCTGTAAGTATTCCTTTCTTCATTTGCCTTTCGGGCTGCTGTACTTCTTCCACTACGTTCACCATATCCTCAAATCCAATAAAGGCGTAGAACGCAATAAATGCACCTAATGTAATAGCAAGAGGAGGAATCTCACCTATGCTGCTCATTGATACTGCTATGGCATCCATTGGATCTCCATAGAAGAAAGCGAAGCCTATTATTAGTAGTAGACCACCTGCCTCCGTGAATGTTAGTAGAACCGCTAGTTTGGTTGAATCTCCAATTCCCTTTAAGGCTACAAAACTTAATATGGCAAGTATTGTTAGAATAACTAGGGATGAAGGAGCATTAAACTGAACGCCTAATGTTTCCAATAGAACTTGAAAGTAACTATTGAACCCATTCAGCAAAGTGCTAGAGGAAACTATAGCGGTTAATGCCATAGTCAAACCTACTGCAGTGCTCCACTTTTTCGAATTGAACGCTCTTTCCGTGTATATTGCTGCGCCTGCACTTACTGGGTATTCACTCGCCAGTGCTCCGTAGGTTATTGCTGTAAAACTCGCAATGATGCCTGCCGCAAAGAATGACCATAGCATTGCATTTCCAGATTCTTTCGCAACCTCTCCTATTAGAACGTAGATTCCAGCGCCTAAAATGTTTCCCAATCCATATATGGCCAGAATCTTCCAAGTGATAGTTCTTTTTAGTTCGCTCATACTTTCAATTCATGATCTTTTTGTTAGGAACTGCATCTTACACGTATTTGTTCCTTGTCGGCCTTTGAACGACATGAATAGAGTGAAGCTAGGGCTTTATCAACTAGGCAGACTTTCTGTTTGCTTGCAATTAGTTGTAGCTGTCATTTTGGTCGGCAAGTGGAGGAATCGAAAGGAAATTTTCAAATTTCGCGGTTTGAATCGACCGAAAGATTTGGTGCCGGGAGCGGGACTTGAACCGGCACTCTATCACTAGAACCGGATTTCGAATCCGTCAATCCGACTATATAAGCTCATAGTCCGTCGCTTAAAGAGTAACTCGACGAAATTGAAGGGAAGTGGTGGGCCCACTAGGGTGAAACAAGCGTTTTTGCAAAGCGGTAGCTTTGCGCGCCGTGTAACGACAAAAATCTGTGATTTTTGGCTGGGATAGTCCGGTGAGGTCTAGCACGACTGAGCGAAGCGAGGGAAGTGGTGGGCCCACCAGGACTCGAACCATTATGTAGGGAGGTAAGTATCCAGGGATAATTGAAATAAATGGTTTCTCTCGGCTAGAGCCCACTGAGCTAGGCGTATTCAAGATATAGTTAGTATTCTTTTAAATGCTTCAACCAGGTTGTATTTAATGCGGTTCAGTTGATCTACCTCAGATTCAACTTAGCTTTATTCTTATGCCACTCAATATAGGGCTTGACCACATGGCTGGGTGCTATACCTTCCGGACTTTCTAGGTCATCTGCTAAATCCCGCAATGCAATCCCATCTGTATCGACTTTTATGACGCCGTATTTTGAAATCAGGATCTCAATGATGCGGCCCATATTTTCAATGTCTCGTTGAGTACGCTCAAGCTCATCTTTGTCGTTACTTTGGGCTGTAGGCTTAGTGCTTGATAGAGAATTTCTTAGCGCGTTGTTCTCAGCTTTTAAGCGCTCTAACTGACTTTCAAGATAGACTAATCGTTTACTGCTCAGGATTGTACTCGATGCCTTTTTAAACTCTTCTAGATTCTGTTTTTTCTTAAAGTGTTGATAATAAACAGAGCCAATAGCTTTCCAATATTGCTCGTTCTGGTTCAGTCTTCGATAGCTAATAGGTTTTTCATTCACCGGAAGATTTTCGTTGTAAATCTCTGCCGCCAAACTACAGAATTTATTAACGGAGCTTATTGATGTATGAGCGGATAACGCCTTGAGCTTTGGCACCACGACGTCTAGAAGTCGTGCCAGTCTGAATGACGTTAGAGATTTCTGAGAGTTTTTAAATCTATTTTCACCAGGTTTAGCACCTCTAGCCATTTTTACTACTCCTTATGTTCGATAAGAGCGCTAGCGGAGTGTCTAAAGTATCTGGAAGAATCAGTGGCTTTTCAAGTTGAGCTGCTAGGTCAGAAACTTTAATCTCCAAAGTCGAACAAATAGACTGAACCATACCTCGGTACTGATCAATAAGTTCATACTTTGATGGGACGTTATCGAGCAGTGTTTTGAAATTACCTGTATGTGCTAGCAACTTAGTACGTGCCTTAACAATTTGATGCTCTAAAGAAGGAGTGAAGAACTCTGCATATGATTTGGCCTCCGAAGACTTAACCAAAAGCCCGTGAAATTCCTCGTTTTGAATCTCGATTCGCGTTAGTTTCTTTGAAAGCAGTTCGGGCTTTTGAACGAGCCAAGTGTCGCGTTGAGAAAGGTCAGATGCCATTTGTTCAAGACATTGAAACGTTACAGTCCAGGCAATTATTTCATTAGTAAGGAATTTTCTCCTTTCTGCAGTCGATGATAGTGAACTCGCATCTGCACCATTGGCTTTAGCATTTTTCAGATACTGCTGAAGCTCATTTGATTCGTCTGTGAAAGCGCGAATCTTTGCCAGAATTGCAGGTATGTGGTCTATCGTTTTTACCGAGTAAAAACAACCACCACAGGGTTTGTTGTTCTGGTCAGTTTCTAACTGCTTAAGTACCTCTTCTGGGCACACGTTGTTGAATGGGCAAATATGCGTTGTATTGAATGCTATTTCTTCGGCATCTTTAGTTTGCAGTAGCTTTACAGCGTTTACTGGATCAGATTTCCTATGATGATTATTGGTTGTAAAGCTGGTTGCTGCAAAATCGCTTAACATCGCGTCACGGTTCTTTCTAAAGCTTTCTCGTAGAGAAGAGTTCTGCTCGTGGGCTGCAATTAATGTAGGCTCAGACATCTCTTTTATGATTTCTTCAAACTGCTTTGATTTGGCTTTTTCAAGAACTATTCTGTCAAGCTGTGCATAGTAAACACAGTGCGCTTCTGTGGTGTGCCCTGTAATTTTCATGATCTCGGAAGGCGGAAGCAAGGTAATGTACTGACTAACAATTTGGGATCGCGCACTATGCGGTGTAATCTCTATCAAGCGTGGATCGAAGGCATCAAGTATATTTCTAAATCCTGTAGAGGTGGAAGTATTGTAGTTTTCTTTGTCTGTGGGGTCGTATGCCAAATCAACGATTTCTTCACCGGTAGCGCCGTAATAATAAGCTTGGAAGATATGCATGAAAAGCTTATGCGCGTTTCTAAAAGAAGAATCGCCGGTGGGAGTTTCTAACGTGACACAGCCTCTCGAAACGCCACCTGTCGAAAACAGCGGTAGAATTTTTCCGAATGGCGATTCTTCGTGGCCATCATACCAGCTTTCTATTTTAAGGCATGATTCGTCCATAGAGTTACGGTATTCAGCTTGTCTGTCCAATATTTCAATTACAGTATTTGAAACGGTGGATATCCAAGGACCTCCAACTTTATCAGTATTAACAAATAACTTTGTTAGTCCGTAATCACGAGAACGAAACGTTCGGTTGTTGACTAATTTTCTGTAGGTTCTGACATCCAGCCAGCGAGCAGACATGAGTCGTATTCCTGTTTCAAAAATGACCACAAGTAGGTTCATATAATGAATGTCAGGCACATTAGTGGATGTTCTCCGCCCCTTAAGCATTCTAACTGCAGATGGTGCCAACTTCGGTGTCAAATACTTTATTGGGTATGGTTTCCCATCTACCCAAAAAATCGGCACGAACCCTACACTTTCAGTATCGATTACTTTCTTATTATTGTGGTAGGTATTGTGTAGGTGTCCGTTCTTTGACTTTTCATAAAGATACCAAGACCAATCAGTCATTGCATAAGCAAAGCTAAGAAGTGGCGAAAAAACATTACTGTCGAAAATGACTTTAGATGTAATATTTTTTCTTGCCACAAAAGGATAGTCTACATCTTTGTTTATCTGGTTTCTAAACACAAATTCATCGAATGTTTCGAGGTAATCAAAGAACTTTTCGATTTTGTATAGAGCGGTTTTATATGAGTTCGGTGTTGTATCTCCTTTTACATAGTCAAGAAACCCTCTAACTCCATCAAACCCATCCAGATGTTTACGTTTAAATTCGGAGATTGAAGGTACTAAGTTAGTGTCTACTTTAGCGACTTCATTGACGATCCAAGTAGCGACTAAGGACGAAAATTTTAAAAAGTTCTTCCATGTTTTAACTCCTTGTCTCTTCTTTGCCAGTCCAAAATATTGAGCGTACTTAAGCCATTCGGATATTTTCGTGTTTGTAATGTCGTCAAATCCATGGTTCTTTGCGCTAGCGAGCTCTCCTAATTCGGACCTTTCCCAAAGATTACCACCCATTTTGTTAGCAGGTATGTTGGCTGTGTTATAGGGTACTTCAGGGTATATAGACGATAAACTTAATAGCCACTGACGCAGAGTAAAGGGGTAGCCGTGATGCTTGTTAGCGAAATCAGAAGCTTCCATGATATCTTCAGGTTTAATTTCACGAACCCTGTACCAGTCACTAGCGCGGATGATCCTGTATGCATACCAAAGTGTGTTTTTTACCGCTGTCTGACCCACGACATCTTTCAGCGGAAATTTATTGTCACTGTCAGTAAAGATTCGTAGTAGCTCTGGCAGAAATTCGGTTTGAAGATAGAGTTGTTTGCCAACTACACCTCTTCTGCTTGGCATGGATGTCTTTACGGGAAGTAGTATCGCTTTGTCGACCCAGAGAAAATGTAGCAGCAAAATCGCATCTGCTTTACATGCTGAAGTTAGGCGATTGTTTAGTTTTCGGAATTTTCCTTGCTCGGTACAAATTAGATACACGCTTTCATGACTCTGTATTCCTTCCAATGCCAGTCTAAGGACGTTTCGTACCCACCCTTCATTAAAGATATGTTTGTTGCGGGAGGTATTGTAACCGTCTAAAAATCTAAAAATGGTTGCGTAAGGATAGTTTTTAGAACCACCTTCTTCTGGGGTAAGCACACTTTTCTTAAAAGCGTTAGCAACAAGGGTCCTAGCGTTAGTGATACTTTCAATAATAGAGCTGTATAAATGTTCACCATGCTTTACGAAGACTATATCTTTCGTACTATTGAACATGCTTAGGCAACTCCTTTTTCTGACCTTGAAGTTGTTTGATTTGAGCATCTATATATTGATTCTTAATATCAAAAAGACTAGTGCGCTCACCGTGATTAATGCGGTTGGCTGCTTCGATGTATGCCTCAAGTATATCGGTATCATGAATAGCATACATTTTTGTGGAATTTGCGCTCCCATGCCCCATGAGAATCTGGACGTACTCCATTGGCATGCCGTAACCACCTTTTCCATTTGGATAGTAGTTAAGCAAGTAACGCCCATACATATGCCTTAGGCTGTGGAGCGCTAGCTTTATATTCTCAAAGCCACTTGCAGCAGCATATTTTTTAAACTGCTTATTTCTATCGCTTCGATTGGTTATGAAGTAAGGTCTTCCATTTGCTTTTTGGAAAAGAAAATCATGGCTAACATTGGTTCTAAAGAAGTCCTTAAGGTAGTAGCGCAGATGCTCCCAAAAATGATCGTCAAACGGGTACACTGGCAGCACCGTTTCGGTTTCTCGACCCTTCCAACGTAGCTTTTTTGCCTCCTCCGATGTTAGCCCTTGGTTATTACGAGAAAATGGACTAATTAATCGAATTTTGCGCTCCTCAAAATTGATATCACCTATGCGCAATTGAAGTGCTTCGTGAGTTCTGCAGCCAATGGCAGCTAATAGCGAATAGATTGCCATATCTCTATGAAAACATGCTGAGGTTCGCTTAGGTTTTTGTGCTAGGAGATCTTCAACTCGTTCTAAGGGGTAGTCTTCGTTGTTGTCGTACTTTTTTTTCTGGGCGGCTCTGGTTTGTTTTGAAATCGAGAACACTTTAGCCTTTCTTTTATTTGAGAAGCAACGCTCAAGGCTTCCCCTGATAGTGCTAGCGAGCCAGCTGGAATCTTTGATAGCTTTCTTCTGGCTAGATGAAAGCATAACCCCGTTTGTAACGAATTTTGTGAATACATTTGTTTGATCAATAGACTCGCTCTTTATAATTTGAAGAGTAAGAAATCCGCTAATTGCCGCTTCAATCCCTTGAGATACCGAGCTTACAGAAGTCTGATTTTCTTTTCCCAGTCGCTCACATAGCTTAAGAACGATAGGATTTTCACTTTCACGGGCATATAGCAAGTAGTCTTGGTAGAAGTACAATACGTTTGAAATATCGCTGTTTTCGAGCTTCATAGTTGAAGCTTCATAAACAAAATCGATAAAACGAGCTACATGTCCCGCATACTGTTCAACAGTTGCGCTAGCATAGCCCTTAGTAAATTCAAGCCACTCGACATATTGAGTGAAGGGTTTGTACTCAACATCGTTAGAATTTGAAGTATGGAGAGATAGCAGCATCCAAGAAGATCTTCTTCCTGCTACTTTCTCAAGTAAAAAATTCTTAATATTAGATCCTCTTCGAAAAGTCGCGAACCAAGAATACTGTGTAAAAAAACAGCCTGTCAATACACTCAGTCGTTAGATCTGACTCTATTTTTGGAGAAGAGTTGAGGCTAAACCTGCCAAGATGTTGTGTAATAGCTAGTGCCACATCCTAGGTATTGTGAAAATAGTATGTTGTTGAGCGCTGTATGACTAAATCCTTTGAATTTTCGGAATGGTTTTATCTTTTTCTTATAATATCGATAGTTTCTATTAATTTGCTTAGCTTGAGCGATGATAGGTGTGACTATATCTGAAGTTTCAGATGCTGCTCTAAATATTCGAAGATCACTATTAGATATTGATTTGAGTGCTAGCCAGATGAGCATGTGTACTTCAGAGCAAGAATTCAGTTTTAACAATTCGTAGAGTTCTAGTGGCGGTTTGTAGCTAAGATCTAAGGCTAGGTCTTGCTGTGAGAGCTGGTGTGCAAGAAACTCCATACACTCGGCAGCAATTAGGTCCATGATTAATAGCATTATCTCAGTAGTGTGTTCTTTTGGTGCCGTTTTAACCTGCGTTATTAACTGCCTAAGGTTGGCACTACTGTTGTCAATCTCAAGTTGATAAATAGTATTCGTTTTATACCCCGACTCATATATGGATATCGTCTTTTGGGATATCAGAGTGTTAAGGAGAGTGGAGGATAAGTCAGGGGTAGGCGTAAAGTCCGAGGCCCAGGGCTGATTCAAAGAGAACGTCTGCTGATCGTCAGGTAAAGCGGCCAATAAGGATGCGGTGATGATCTGATGCGTGATGTTTAATTTGTCATCCTCTATTGCCGCGGAATGGGTCGGCATGTTCATACAATGATCAGTTCTTAAAGTAAGTGAGTGCTGAAGTTCTAGGCGTACCCTTTAAGGGTACATAATGAAATGTACCTTATTCTGGTACGATGAACAAGGCAATATCATCAGATAAATATAAGCAACTCAATGAGATGCTGAGAAAACGGAGGGTTTCTCTGGGGCTCAGTATGCGTGATCTGGGGGGTATAATTAAAGAACCTCACAGCTTCGTACAGAAAGTTGAGGCTAACCAGCGCAAGTTGGATATCTACCAGTATGTGCAGTATTGCGAGGCGCTAAATCTTGATCCCGCTAACACGCTGAAAATACTAATGAAGTAGGCATTGCAATTCAAATAAATACCTATAGTCGGCGTTAGTTTTGATTAAGGAATTGCCGGCCTTTATTAAGCAACCTAGAGCGTTGCCAAGCGAGTTCAAAGCCTTAACCCTGTGATAAAATATATCTTCGATAACTGCCTTTTGTCCTTACACGCTTTTTATATTTATCTAAAGCTGAACATCGACACTGGTGATACAAATTGTATTCCTGCCTATACCTACTATCAGTAACAGTAAAGGTTTTTGACCCAAAGCAATCTGAGTTTTTACTTCTTAACCTAGAACCTCTCAATTACCGCCCATTTTTGTATTTCAATTTTGTACTGCCTTTCGAAAGCCGCGTCCAGAATACGGTCGTTTCCTGGACGCATCTGAATTTCCCCTTAAACCGTCTTTTTCTGGTTGCAATTGCGATCATAAACCCGTACAAGAATCTATAACTAGATAAGGTACGTTTTCTTATGATTATTGGTTACGCCAGAGTCAGCACCCAGGACCAAAACGCCGAGCTACAGACTGATGCGCTTAAACAGGCTGGCTGTCAGCAGATTTTTACTGAGAAAATGACTGGCACCCTCAAGGCACGTCCAGAGTTGTCAGCCTGTTTGCGCACTTTGCGCAAGGGCGACACCCTAGCCGTCTGGAGGATGGACCGTCTGGCCCGATCATTGAAGGATTTGGTAGAGATTATAGAGGATCTTCACCAGCGTGAGATTGGCTTTCGGTCGCTGACTGAATCCATTGACACAACCAGTGCTAGCGGCAAGCTAATTTTCCATATTTTCGGTGCGCTGGCTGAGTTCGAGCACAGCCTGATTCTCGAAAGAACCAAAGCCGGACTTGCTGCAGCGAGGGCTCGGGGTAGGAAAGGCGGACGCCGGCCGTCTTTGTCATCTTCAGATGTTAAAAAAGCCGCAGCCATGCTATCTGACCCTCAGATGACCAAGGCCGAGATTGCTCAGCATTTCAAGGTCAGCAGAACAACATTAAATGTCTCCCTCAAGCGGCATGGATATCCCCTTTGATAAACGGAATAATCAGCAACACCATTTATAAGGATTTAACGCATGTCTGAAGAACAAAAACGACAACTCCAACAACAGCTCTGGGCAATCTGTAATTTGCTGCGTGGGCGGATGGCTGGCGATGAATATCGCGATTACATTCTGGGCTTTATTTTTTATAAGTTCCTTTCGGAACGACTTCTAACCATGGCGCAGGATGCGTTGGCGGACGAGGAGCTAGATTACAAGCAGTTGGATCCCGCGAAGGATGAGCATGCCGAGATGATCGAGGCGATTAAAGGAGAGGCTGTCGACTCTCTGGGCTACCACCTCAACCCAGATCAGCTTTTCAGTGCAATCGCAAAGCAGATCCGTGATGACAAAGAGGCCTTTATTCTAGGTCATTTGGCGCAGGTCCTGCGTGACATTGAGAACAGCACTCGCGGTCAGGAGTCAGAGGCCGATTTCGTACATCTGTTTGAAGACATGGATCTGAACTCCTCAAAACTTGGCAAAACCCCAGACGATAGAAACAGCATCATCCGTGAGATCCTGATCCGATTGGATGATATCGATTTTCGACTGGATGATACCGATGCCGATGTGATCGGTGACAGCTACGAATATTTAATCAGTAACTTTGCCTCTGATGCCGGCAAAAAGGCCGGTGAGTTTTACACCCCTCAGAAAGTCTCTGAGATTCTGGCCCGCGCTGTATCGCTTGGCAAAGACAAACTTAAATCGGTATATGATCCTACTTGTGGGTCGGGTTCACTGCTGCTGCGAGTGGCAAAAAAGGTTAACACAGTCGGCCACTTCTATGGCCAAGAGTTCAACCGCACCACATTCAACTTGGCGCGCATGAACATGATTTTGCATGGGGTGCATTACAAGGACTTTGACATCAAACAGGATGACACCTTAGAACGTCCCCAGCATCTGGATCTGCGCTTTGAGGCAATTGTGGCCAATCCCCCATTCTCCCTGAACTGGTCAGCCAACCCGCTACTGCTCAACGATGATCGTTTCTCCCCTTACGGCAAGCTCGCGCCAAAAACTAAAGCGGACATGGCGTTTATCCAACACATGCTGTTTCAGCTAGATGATAACGGTACTGCCGCGGTGGTAGTGCCGCATGGAGTGTTATTCCGAGGATCAAGCGAAGGCCATATCCGTGAGCACATAGTTCGGGAGATGAATGCGCTGGATGCGGTAATTGGCCTGCCGGCTAACTTATTCTTTGGTACCGGTATTCCAGCGGCGATCCTGGTGTTTAAAAAATGCCGTGAAGACAGCGAGAACGTGCTCTTTATTGATGCCAGTAACGAGTATGAAAAGGGCAAGAACCAGAACAACCTGCTGGATGAGCATGTTGAAAAGATCATCAGCACTCTGGCGTCGCGCGAAACGATTGATAAGTATAGTTACCTTGCGCCGCTGAGCCAGATTGCTGAAAACGACTACAATCTCAACATTCCGCGGTATGTGGATACATTTGAGGAGGAAGAGGAGATCGATCTCGCGATAGTACTTGCGGAGCGCGAGGCGATTGAGCAGCGGGTGATCGAGCTTAATGGGAAGATGGATGGGTATCTGAAGGAGCTAAGTTATGGCGTCTGAAGAACTTAAAACTGTTTCTGGAGTCGGCGGCTTTCCACCGGATTGGAAGGTGCTCCAAGCAAACGATGTATCAATAAAAGTTACTAAAGGGACAACACCATCGAAGAGTGATGTGTCTAAAAGTGGCGATATACCCTTTTTGCGCGTTAATAATTTGTCCTTTAATGGGGTGTTGGACAAAACTTCTGATTTCATATTCGTGTCAGAAGAAGCACATAATAATTTTCTAGCTCGTTCAAGAGCCTATCCTGGCGACGTTTTAATGAATATCGTGGGCCCGCCGCTTGGGAAAACATCGTTACTGGGCGCTGATTTTAATGAGTACAATATGAACCAAGCTATTGTCTTTTATCGCCTAAAAAATGATGTTGCGAATGCTGAATTTTTTCTTTCATATTTGAATGGTTTTAGGGCTCAGAATTGGCTTCAGTCTAGATCAAAAAAGACTTCTGGTCAGCAAAATCTTACGATAGAGATTTGCAAGGAATTACCAGTGCCCGTACCACCTCTTCCAGAACAAAAAAAGATAGCTAGCATCCTCTCCACTTGGAACGACGCCATCTCTGCCAACGAAGATTTGTTGGCAAATAGCCGGCAGCGCAAGAAGGCGTTGATGCAGCAGTTGTTGACTGGGAAGAAGCGGTTGCCGGGGTTTGAAGAGAAGTGGATATCCGCGAGTATTGCTCAGTTCTGCAAAAAGGAGTCCATCAGGGCCGGGATGGACGATTCATATCCGGTCCTTTCCTGCACAAAATATGATGGATTTGTTGATTCGTTAGACTACTTTAATAAACAGGTATTTTCTGATGACACCTCGAACTACAAGGTGATAAAGAGAGACTGGATAGGCTTTCCTTCAAATCATGTTGAAGAGGGTTCTATTGGCATTCAAAACCTCTACCAGGCAGGAATTGTAAGTCCGATATACGAAATATTTTCTGTTGATAATTCAAAATGTCTTCCAGATTATCTATACGCAAATCTGAAATCAGACATGTACAGACAAATTTTCGCATCTCGAACCAATGCATCGGTCGATCGCCGGGGGAGTTTGCGGTGGGACACATTTTCTCAGATAGATGTTCTACTGCCGCCTGTAGATGAGCAAGAATGTATTGTTGATATCATAACGACATCGGCCAAAGAAATAGAAACCCTCGAGCAACGCATCAACAACCTGAAGCTACAGAAAAAAGCCCTGATGCAACAATTGTTGACCGGCAAAAAGCGGGTGGTTGTCGAGAAGGAGGTTGCATGAGTCGCCGGCCGCGCACCATACAGATATTTCTGCCATCAGGCGACCCTTCAGGCATACGCAAGGCGGAGATTACTACTTCTATTATTCGTGTTATCGAGGTGCCGCGCTCTCTTGCAGCGGATTTTTGCGCCATGGATGAGTCCCTTCAGATGGGTGTCTATTTTTTGATAGGGGGTGAGCGCGACGATGTACTCTATGTGGGTCAATCCAGCCAACTCGGCTCAAGACTCACGAATCATCACAAGGAAGGGACAAAGGATTGGGATAAGGCTTTGATATGGGTGTCGCTCACAGACAATCTGACGCCAACTCATACGCTTTATATTGAATCTCGAAGTATTGAAATGGCAAAAAGAGCGCAGCGCTATAAGGTTTCCAACGGTAATGTCGGGCAAAAAATTAAGATTCCCGTGCAGCTCCAGGCCGATTGCGAGGAGATTCTTGAAATCGGCAGTTTGCTTATGACCACCTTGGGGCACAATGTTTTTGAGCCGCTGCTGCATGAAAGCGAAAAGGAAAATTCGCTGCGATTTTACTGCCGCAGAAATGGCGCCCAAGGCGAAGGCATCTATACCAGCGAAGGATTCGTGGTTTTAAAGGGCTCGCGCGGTAAATTCACGCATACAGGAAAAGTCTCAAATCATATTATTGCCGGGCGCGATGCGCTTGTTGAAGAGGATATCATTCAGATCGATGGCGACTCTTCGATCTTTTTGAAGGATCATCTTTTTAAAAGCCCAAGCGCAGCGGCAACAGCGATCCTGACATCGTCTGCAAACGGTTGGACCGAATGGCGGACAGCCGATGGCCGCACGCTTTCTGATATTTACAGAACCAACACGGAACTTGGTTAACTATGGCCACGCAAAGCGAAATAGAGATGGAAAAAGCCCTAGTGGCTCAGTTGCAGGAGCTTGGGTACAGCTTTTTGGCGGTCACTAATGAGAGTCAGATGGTTGAGAATTTCCGCAAGCAGGTGGAAACACATAACCAGATCACACTGTCCAATGACGAGTTCGCCCAGCTACTGGATAAACTCAACAAAGGTGACATTGTTGAACGCGCTCGGATCCTTCGAGGCAAAGTCGATGTGCTTGGCGCCGATGGACTGCCTAAATACCTGGAGCTTTTCTCTGTCAAACACTGGTGCCAGAACCGCTTTCAGGTCTGCCGGCAGATCACCAACCGGTCAGCTGAAAACCACAGTCGTTATGATGTAACTCTGCTGATTAACGGCCTGCCGCTGGTTCAAATTGAGCTCAAAACGCGGGGCTCAGATCTTCGCAGTGCCTTTGACCAGATCGTTCGCTACCGCTCTACCTCCTATCATTCCAACAGCGGGCTGTTTGGCTTTATTCAGCTCTTTGTGATTAGCAACGGCGCAAATACCCGCTATTTCTCCAATAACACGAAACTCAACTACCAGTTCACCTTTGAGTGGGCGGACAAAGAAAATCGTCGCATTAACCGTCTGCCAGCCTTTGCTGAGGCGTTTTTGGAGAAGTGTCATCTGTCCAAGATGATTGCTCGCTACATCGTGATTCACGACACGTTCCAAGCGCTGATGGTGCTTCGTCCCTACCAGTATTATGCGGTGGAGAAGATTCTCGAGCGGGTTGGCTATGGCCGCGGCGACGGGTATGTGTGGCATACCACAGGTTCGGGCAAAACCCTGACCTCGTTTAAAGCCAGCCAGATCCTGAGTAACGATCCCAAAGTGGATAAGGTTATCTTCGTGGTGGACCGGCGAGATCTGGATTACCAGACGTCTCTCGAGTTCAATGCGTTTAGCGCGGGCAGCGTCGATGCGACCGAGAACACCAAAAAGCTCGTTGAACAGCTCAACGACCCTGGCTGCAAACTGATGGTGACCACCATCCAGAAGCTCAACGCCGCGATCTCAAGGGAGCAGTTTAAAAGCCAGTGTGAGGATGTTGCCGGCAAGAAAGTGATCTTTATTTTTGATGAATGTCACCGCAGCCAATTCGGCGAGACGCACCAGCGGATCTGTGACTTTTTCAGCAATCGGCAGATGTTTGGCTTTACCGGCACACCGATCTTTGATGCCAATGTGGCCAAGACCAAGTACGGCAATAAAACCACTGAGGATCTGTTTGGCGAGGCGCTGCACAAATACGTGATCACCGATGCAATCCGTGATCGAAACGTGCTGCGCTTCTCAATTGAATACCGCGATCTCGTGCTACCTAATGAGATGGTCACCTTGGACGATGGCAGCGAAGTGCCTGCCAAGGCGCTCACCGATGAGCAGATGCTGCAAAAGGCCTTCCTGGAGTCCCCTTCGCGAGTGAACGGGATTGTGTCTGACATCTTAATGCTGCACCCAGTGAAAACCTACGAGTGCGATTACACCGCGATGTTCTGCGTGAGTAGCGTGGATCTTCTGCAAAGCTACTATCTTGCGTTTGCCCGTGCGAAAGATAAAGGTCAGCACACGCTTCGTGTTGCCACCATCTTCAGCTGCGCTCCTGGAGAGCCTGAGGAGTTCTCAGGGCTCACTGAGCAAGACATGCCTGACATGGATGCCCGGAACATCGATCAAGGCCGTATGGCGTTCCTGAAGGGCTGCGTGGCCGATTACAACGCGATGTTTTCCACTTCTTATGATCCAGGTGACAACAAATCGTTCTACGAGTATTACCAGGATCTGGCCCGTCGCGTGAAGCGGCGAGAGGTAGACGTCCTGCTCGTCGTGAACATGTTCTTAACCGGCTTCGACAGCCCGCCGCTCAATACGCTGTATGTGGATAAGAACCTTCGCCACCACGGACTGATCCAAGCCTATTCGCGCACCAATCGGCTGCTTGATGCCAAAAAGTCACACGGCAACATTGTCTGCTACCGACGCCTGAAAAACGCCACCGATGAGGCGCTGGCAATCTTTGCCAACCGCGATGCGAGCGCTAGTGTCGATGAGGTCATCGGCACGGTCATCATGCAGCCCTACCCGGACTTGAAAGAAACGTTCAAGCGGGAAGTGGAAAAGCTGCGCGAGATCGCCAAGTCACCTGATGCGGTGGATGAGCTGATCAAAGAAGAGGATCAGTACGACTTTCTGGCCAAGTTCCGTGATGTACTGCGCATCCAGAATACCCTCAAGACCTTCAATGAGTTCCGGCTGGAGATTGATGCCGGGGCGCTGGGGATCGATGATCAGGAGCTGATGGATTACCAGAGTAAGTACCTGGATAAAAAAGAGGATATTGAGGCCGCGGCCCGCGAGGAGCGCAGGAAGAAACGGCAAAAAGGCGATGAGGAGGACACTGGCGGGCAGGAAGAGGAAGAAGAGATTCAGCCGCTGTTGTTCGACTTTGATTTTGCGGTGGATCTGATCAAGCGCGACGAGGTGACCGTTAGCTATATCCTAGGCCTAATCGAAAAACTGCCACAGCAAAAAGGTCCCAAGCAGTTCGATCAGTTGCGTGAGATGATTTTGAATGTGCTGGAAAGCGATCCGGATCTGCGCCACAAGCGTGCGCTATTCAAGGACTTTATCGATATACAGTTACCGCTCTTACGCGAGGCTGGCGGTGCGGTGGATGGCAACATCATTGGGCGATTTAATGCGTTTGTCATCACACGGCGAACCCAGGCTATTGATCAGTTTTGCGATCAGATGGGTGTTAACCGGAAGGGATTTCAGGCCTTGTACGAGGATTTTATCTACAGGGCTCGACTGCCAGACATTGCGAGCTTACTTGCTTTGTTGAAAGTGCGGCCCAAAATCACGGCCCGTAAAACAACAGCTGAGACGATGCGGGATCGTTTGGTCGATTTGGCCAGAGAGTTTGAGGGGGCTGAGGTTGGGCTCGACTAGCCTCTCACCCGTTGAAAGAACGCAGAAATCAGAATATTAAGAGTTTGGATCTGGCGCAGCCTATGCTCAAGGCAGTCTAGGCAGAGTGTAAAGAAATTTGCTCAATAAATGGAATTTGTAAAAAAATCTTGTCCCACGTAAAAAAATTTGGCGTCTCTACAAGAATGGAATTGGTTGCGATTTCTTGCGATCCAGCTTCAAATTGAGCGCCAACATCTCTTTAGAGCATCAACCATGCTGGGAGTTACCGGATAGATTTACTAATTAGAATTCCTTGTTGAAGCCATTCGATAAGTGCCGCTCCCCACTAGGTATCGCTGAGAGCAACAAGTAAGGTTACGAGCGCGACTACCATAGAGACTCCTGCTACCAATAGCGCATTGCGACCCATTTGTGCCGACTCCACACTAGATCCCAGCGCTGCTGCAGTGGAGAGAACTGTTCTGTAGTTTTTGTCCTCTTCGAGCAATTGCTTAAATTGATCCGTGCAATGTTCACCGAAGAACTTTATCAAATCAATTTCTTCTTTTTCAGGTTTTGCATCCCAAGGAATGGATTGCACCGTGAGTCCGTGCCAACTCTGCCATCGCTCGCCCCAAAGCTTCTTGCTATCACGCGCCATTGCCGGTAAGTCTAGGCCAGACTCGAGTAGTTCCTCACTGAGATTACGAATCGCCCGAATGGTGAATTTCCTATGGCGAATAGTTGCTAAGTCGCGGGCGGCCGAGTGCACAGCCCGTTGCTCATCGAGAAAGCCCATAACGGCTAGGTATAGAACAAATGAGCGCGCGGCATCGTTGAACATGAAGCCTATTGCCATCGGACAGTAAGGCTTGTCACCATAGCCAGAGCGCTCGTTCTCATTTATTATTCGCTGATACTCGCCTGCGATTGCCCAACAATTGTGGAGCGGCTCATGTGGCCCTGAGGACCCATATGTGGGAATAAGGGTTGCACCTGACAACTCTGGTGACACATATTGATCACGCCCGAACCTACACATACCCAGTGCCCTTAGACTCTCATCCGATAAAGTCCCCTTCTGCGCAGCAATATCCACTCCGTCAAATAAGTTCAAATCCATTGCTGGGTGCGAATCTGATCTCGCCGCAAAAAAACCAGGGCACCTTTTGGAGAGCCACCTTCTGGTAAGGTTGTGAAGGCGAAGCCTTTCTTTCTGAGTGGTTTCGATTGCTGCAAAAAATCTGTTTGCCGTTAAGGGTCGGCGTAATCCTCTCCATCGTAATGACGGTTCATGTTTCTTACACCACACATTATTTAAGCTTGACTCTCCATATTCGCTAAGCTGGAAAAACGCTACAACTGCTGTAACGCCTGTTCCGAGTTGCACGGCGGTAAGCTCAATAGCCGCAAACTCTCGCGGCAGTTCTTCACTTCTTGCGTCGAACTGAAGATATGTGGTGTTTTTACCGGTTACCGAAACGATTTTAAACCAAGCAGATCCCCCTCCATCACGTGCGCGCCTGACTGATTCTACGTTTGAACTATCGAATCCACTGAATGGAGATTGGTCCCATCCGTTGTGTCGGAGAGCACTCGCCAGATTATTATATTTGCTAGGGGGAAATAGCTCGACCGTCCAAATTCCGCCTTGACGAAGCCGAGCACCATCTGGAAGTATTAGGTTATCGTTTGGATCGTCTAAAGGTTCAGCTTTATTCCGTTCGTGGTTGTTGAACACCAACAGGAAGTTAATACCACCTACAAGCGATCGGCGGATAGTGGATGGAAGTATCGGTCGTGGCCAAGCATTCAAAAGCCAGGAAAAGACCCTGTATGGGACGTCATACCAGCGCCACCCAACCCCAATTTCAGGAACAAGTTTAAATAGTCGGTTCACACTTTCACTAACCGCTGATGCTTCGGCAGATTGCTGCGCTGATAAAGCGGGCGGCTCTTTGTCGCCCCTTTTAGGTGTACTCTTTGATGTTTGGGTCATAGGTATACTGTCCTCTGCTCCGCTTGTGCGCAAAAATCGCGGACCATTTTCAGAATCTTGCAGACGTTGACTAGGAGCTTGGATACACTGCCAATCCTTGTGCTTATCGCTTTGTTGATACTCTGATTAGGTTAAGAAATGCTCACATATGTGAGCTTTTTTGACCTTTGTTGTACCACTCCCTCCATTCAAGCCATAGATGTGCGGTGCCGGGAATGACTTTGTGGATTTCGGTTTGGTGAACGGTAATATCCTTTCGCAGAACCTCCAGTACATCCACAAAAAGACCTCGATCCAGATTTCGAAACCGGTACGGCACTAAAGAGTAGGCGTCGCCATTGTAGAGCGAGAGCAAGAAACATCTGATTATTTCCGACTGGCCAGTGTCGCGTTCTGCTACTTGAATTAGTCTTTGTAGTGCTAGAGTTTCACTCATATCCTTGCTCCATTGATTTATATATTTTGGCTCTATTTAACTGTAATCGTTTTTCTAAATGGTTTTAAAGTCCTAGGGTACTGGGCACTTCATGGTTATATAAACAGCGTAAGCTATGAGGCGGTATACGCTATCCTTAAGAGTTCAAGGTTCTACTTTTTTGTATTTTAGGATCGTCAGAATATTAGATACTACCGAGTACACGTCACCAAATATCTCAAATGTGAAACTCCAACTCCGTTACTTGCTCAATATACTCAACTGTAGTCTGGAACTGACGATGATTCTTTTCAGCAAAATCAATGTGTTCCTGAGGGTAAATATAAGCCAGCACCCCAATGGGCGTCACAATGATCTTAAAAAGAGCGTCAGGCACCGCAACCAGAGATTCCCCCTTCTCCGGCTCCCCAATCCATTGAATAGGCTGACCTGTATAGAAGACAGGGCCTACAATAATCCAGACCTCTCCCAATTGATCAGCCAGTTCAGCCGTCTTGTACTCCATATCTAGCCATATTCCGCTATTGAAGCCTTGGCGCTGAGGAACCGCATTAAGCATAGCATGGGTATTCCAATCCGCAGCTTCTCCTAGACGCCAAGCATGCTGCTTCATGGCAAGGTGACCCCGAACATACCAGTTAGGGTGCTCCCGTCTAAAGACGTTTGAATAGGTGTAAGAAGCGTCAGTGGCTATTTCGTCAGAGGCTCTTAACGCATCCTCAGTAATCCAAGACGAAGGTCTAGATGGGCCTCGTGGCAAATCGCCGTTGTAGGCCCTCATATGGTAAGAAACAAAGTCCGGAATACGCCAAGCCACTCCATCATCAGCCTTTGTATCAAAGCAAGTGGTATAGGCTCGGAAGCGCTTCAGGTAGCCCGTGCAGTCCGGTGAATACTTGGTGTGGTCGTAAAAAGGCGCCTGCACAACAGGTTTGTACTCAGCAGCACACACTCCAGCTGATAATAAGAACACAATGAACAGAACTAATGGACGCATCCCTGACTCTCGATAGCAAATCGTTGTAAACAAAGGCTCTTTTTCTAACGAATGGAGTTTCTCACGAACTCAGCGGGGTTTCTATACTTGGCGGAAATTGCTCATTAGGAACAGGCTTCAGGAATTAAATCGGAGGATTACTGGCGAATACTCAAAACTGTACTACTTTGAATATAGCTAGGTGGCCCATGTTAACCATAACCAAGCCTAGTTTAGAGGCAATCAGAGCATTACGGTCACCTAGCTCTATTCTTTTAGTGGCTATACAAAAACTTAGACCCCAACTGCCATGTACTTTTTCCGACATTCTCTTGCGTGGCGAAACCTGAGGCCCTCCCTCCTAAACTTAATCCAAGTAAAAATGACCAGCCAACTTACACAACACATCTGATCTCTTGAGCAGTCACAGTATCTATTGGTTGTTAAGGCAATAATTTTCTAGATACCTTGTATTTTTTCGACTTTGCAGATGCATTACTTCCAAAGATTTTCCAACTCGAGATCTATTTTTTGCTTTCTAGCATTGCTTGGGCTTTGAGCAAGGGCACTGGGAACACATAGACGTCGCATGGATTGCGCTGGAAAGCATTACACTAGAGTCAGGTCCGATTCGCTATTATCCAAGAAACCATAGAATCCCACCCTTCCTGTTCTCAAACGGTAAAACCAATGCAGTGGTAAGGCCCCAGTTTTCTTGATATCTCCAACCCCTTAACTCAAACACCAGATGTAATCGACATCTACCGCATGTAGAGTAAATAGTGATTCGTATTCCTTTGCCGTGTGAATTGGTAAACAACTTTACTGAAAAGCACAATCCCGCCATATTCATGGCAATATTCCTACATACTTCCTTAGCTAGCTATACGATGATCGTTCTGCGAAAAACAGCACCCAACTGCTAAAACTTCGGTTTTATGTCTTCCTTATATCTAAAAGTTCAACTTTGGCGTAGAAAGTTAATGACCAGCCAAAACGATAAGGTTGCTAAATATCATTGATGATTGGGTGTATCCATAATTAAAAAAAAGGAAATTCTATGAAGGTTCATAAATTACTATTTGGTCTATTGTCAGTATTCTGTGTAACATTTTCCATTCCATTGTCAGCTCAACAATATGACTTAGGAGTACTGTAAACCTCCCATTTTTAGTGGCACTCTAAATTAGAGGTTTCCGGGGTTTTGT
>OJGU01000055.1_pt1 | contig 80542 bp, 76 predicted proteins | sample 1594741 | NCBI WGS metagenome assembly OJGU01 (sample SAMN05416841, study PRJEB24817) | seawater metagenome | isolation source: Sea water | place: Canada:Atlantic | collected 2013-07 | reverse complement strand
AGATGTAGAGAGGTCTCGTGGGCTCGGAGATGTGTATAAGAGACAGATACTAAGCGCACAGAGGCTTACAAAAACAAGATTCTGCGTGGGTTCGGTGCCACTTAACAATAAGATCGAGATCAAGATCGCCAGTTGAGTCAGCAGAATCCACGAGCGACGCTGCCCCAAGCGCCCAAGTAAGGGCAAACGGTATCGGTCGATAAGAGGGGCCCACATCCAATTGATCGCATATACCGTGGCAACAGCACCAAAATAGCCAATGGCCGAACGTGAAAGGCCGGAGGCTTGCAGCCACAGGGTCATGACAGAGCCATGCAAGACCCAAGGGAAGCCACTGGAAAACCCCAGCAAGAAAATCATGACAAAGCGCTTATCCAGTAGCTGCGTCAACGACTGGCTGAGAGTTTTCTGTGTACTCAAGAGTGTTTGGACTCAACTATAGGCAAGGGAATTAATCTCGAAAATTATTAAATTGCAGTGGCAGCTCTAGCTTCGCTTCACGCAGCATTGCTATCACTTCTTGTAGATCGTCGCGTTTCTTGCCCGTGACCCGCAGCTTCTCTCCTTGAATCGCGGTTTGCACTTTGAGCTTTGCTTCTTTGATCATCTTGACTAGTTTGCGCGCCTCATCAGCTTCAATCCCTTGCACAATGGTGATCTCGAGCAAACACTGCTTGCCTGATTTTTGCACCTCGCCTGCAGAAAGGGATTTCACATCGACATTGCGCTTAACAAGCTTGCCCTTGAGGATATCGAGCATCTGATCCAACTGAAACTCTGCTTCCGCTTTCAAGGTCACCGTTTTATCCGTGAGCTCGAAGCTCGCGTCGACTCCCTTAAAATCAAACCGAGTCCCTACTTCACGTTTGGCTTGATCGACAGCATTAGTGACCTCGGGCATATCTACTTCAGATACAATATCGAACGACGGCATGTTAGAACCTCTACTTGCAATGTTGCTAATAAACTCAAATCAATGCGCGCAATACTACCACTGACGACTAAGATGGTGAATCATAGCGTGATGCCGCACGCGTATCGGAGCCAATAAGCATCAAAAATCATATTAAAGAGAAAACACAATGGACTGTATTGGGCGCAGGCTCTATGGCCTGCCTTTGGGCTGCACGGTTGTGGGAGTTGCCCAATATTGAAAGCGTCTTGCTGTTGCTGCGCAGTCAAAGCGCTGTGGCTGACTTACAAAAAGCTGGCGGGATCCGCCTGCGCAGAGGCAAAACAGAGATCTTAGCGCCTGTGCAGGGGCATTTCATTCCAAGCGTTGACGCCCCAATTTCTCATTTACTTGTTTGCACTAAAGCCCAAGATGCAGAAGAGGCAATAGCAAGTGTTGCGCATCTATTCACCGCTGACACTAACATCGTGCTGTTGCAGAACGGTATAAAAATGCAGCAGAAAGTTAGCAAGCATTATGACAAACAAAAAGTCTATGCCCTCAGCACGAGTCAAGGCGCCTACCTCCAAGCACCATTTGAAGTAGTTCATGCTGGATTTGGTCAAAGCTACCTAGGAGTCTTGAGCCCTAGTTTGGGCGACAAACCAGCCCAAGCCGAACGACTAATGCAAAGCTTCCCTGTGCAAGAAATGAATATTCAATGGGACGCAAACATCACGGCCCGCTTATGGATAAAATTTGCGATCAACTGTGCGATTAATGGACTCACAGTTATCTATAACTGCAGAAATGGTGAGCTTCTGCAGCACCCAGAGCGTCTCGCTACTCTGCGCACTCTGTGTGACGAGATTCAACACATTCTCAACCACACCCCAGCAAGCCCTGCATTAGACAACCTATACACGCAAGTAGAAACCGTGCTGCTTGCCACCGCAGATAATGTCTCATCGACTTTGCAAGATGCCCGCAAAGGCCAGACTACTGAATTCACTCAATTCAACCCTTATTTGTGCGAACTGGCACAAAACTACCATTTAACTGCACCTGCTAATGAACGTCTAATCCACCAATTTTCGGCCACCCTCGCAAGGATGGCAGACTGATTGCAGTCCGTTAATCGATCCCTTACTATCATGGAAATACATTCAAAAACCAATAATAAATCTCAAGGATAATAACAACATGAAACAACAATGGCGCATGTTCATGCTTGGCTGGGCGATCATTCTTATCGGCTCGCTCATTGCCCACTTTGTGCAAACGAGCGGCGGCATTACTATCAAAGACGTGCGTTTCAATGGTGCCAACGGCAATATCATCAGCGCCTATCTCTATATTCCGCCCGGCGTCAACGCGGATAGTCCTGCCCCTGGCATTCTTGCCGTTCACGGCTATATCAATTCAAGAGAGGTGCAGTCAGGTTTTGCGATCGAATTTGCTCGCCGAGGTTATGTTGTCTTGTCGATGGACCAAGCAGGCCATGGCTATTCGGATGCTCCCGCCTTTGCCGCTGGCTTCGGCGGTCCTGCAGGTCTTTCCTACCTCCGTAGTCTCGATATTGTCGACAAAGACAATATAGGCCTGGAAGGGCACTCAATGGGCGGCTGGACCATTCTGGCCGCAGCAGCAGCCTACCCTGACGATTATAAATCAATGGTATTAGAAGGCTCGAGTGTTGGCGGTGGGCGCTCGGCACCGGGCACGGCGCAATGGCCGCGCAACGTGGCAGTGGTGTTCTCGCAATATGATGAATTCGCCGCCTCCATGTGGCAAGTCCCTAAAGGCAGTGATGTCGGCAATAGTGAAAACCTGAAAACACTTTTTGACAGCAGCACTCCGGTCATTGAAGGCCAACTGTATGGCGACATAGCCTCTGGCACCGCACGTATTCTGCATTCACCTCCCGTGACTCACCCAGGGGACCACATCTCCCATGCAGCAATCGGACATGCGCTTGACTGGTTTGAGCGCACACTAGAGGGTGGAACTGAGTTAGCAACAGATGATCAAATTTGGTTCGGAAAAGAGATTGGCACCTTGCTCGCGCTGATCGGTTTTGTTGTGCTCACCTGCGGCAGTTTCAATGCGCTTTTGGCGATGCCTGCCTTTAGCAGTTTGCACAAGGTACCGGAGCAATTTGCCTACGAACATCGCTCCCCTCGGTGGTGGTTAACACTCGCTCTGAGTGCTCTTATTCCTGTGCTTAGTTTCTACCCGCTCATGCGCTGGGGAGGTCAACTACTTGGCGTATCCGCAATATTGCCGCAAAGTATTAGTAGCCAAGTGGCATTTTGGGGTGTCATGAACGGCATCATCTTCATGCTCATTGGAAAGGTGATCAAAGCACAGGAAGTCACTTTCCAGACCAAACTTTTACCCACTATCGGGTTAAGTCTCGCCGTCATCGCCATTGCCTATAGCTCAGTATTATTAGCCGATTTCTTCTTTCAAATCGATTTCCGTTTTTGGTTTGTTGGCATCAAAGCCATGAACCTCATGCAGTTTCGAATAATGCTCGTATATTTAATTCCATTTACCGCATTTTTTCTATTAGCATTGCGCGCGCTGCATGCTGGTTTATCGGTTCGCGGCGACTCAACTTGGCAAGTATATGCCAGCAACATTGGCGCCTTGATGGGTGGATTTTTGTTATTCTTGGTGGCGCAATACGGCAGTCTTTTCCTCAGCGGTTTTCTGCTCACACCGAATGAACCGCTTAACACGATAGTAATGATACAATTCGTCCCTCTATTGACTATCGTTGGCATTTTCACAAGTTATACCTATTCACGCACCGCGAGCTATGTGCCAGGCGCACTTATTTGTGGTTTGTTTGTAAGCTGGTATGTCGTAGCCGGGCAGGCTACGCAATTTCCTGTGAATTAAGGAAGCACACTCACTTGATTCAGCGTCGACATATTGTTTTATTATTAATACTGCTTGCGCTGACTCTTGTGAGTTTTCTGATCTCATTCAGTAGCGGCAGTGCATCGCTAGGATTTGTCGAAGTTATTACTCAACTGCTTTCTCCAGAGCCAGGGCTAGAACAACAGATTCTCTACGAACTGCGCATACCGCGCAGTATCGCCGCATTTGTCACGGGTGCGATGCTCGCGATGTCGGGCGTGATTATGCAAGTGTTATTGCGTAACCCTCTCGCAGACCCCTATATTTTGGGCATATCCGGTGGTTCTGCGGTTGCAGCTCTGTCAGCTATTCTTTTAGGCTTTAGTGGTCTATGGATCTCCAATGCGGCATTTATAGGGGCATTAATTTCAATCTTCATTGTGTTTGGTCTTGCGCAAAGTGGGCGTAACTGGACAGCGACTCGACTCCTACTTACTGGCGTGGTTATGTCTGCCGGTTGGGGCGCAATTATCAATGTTCTACTCACTACCAGTACCAACAATAGCGTCTATAGCATGCTATTTTGGCTAATGGGGGATTTAAGCCAAAGCCGAACCGGTGTCTTAAATGCGAGCTTTCTTGGTATCGGCCTCCTCATACTGATGTATTACTCACGTGCCTTAAACGTGCTGAGTCGAGGCGATATGCAAGCCGCAGCTCTTGGCGTTAATGTCAGCCGTTTACGGCTTGTTCTGTATCTTATCTCTTCCGTGCTAACCGCCTGCGCAGTGAGCATTGCCGGTACTATCGGTTTTGTAGGCCTTGTCATCCCACACATGCTACGACTGCTGGGCGCTCGCGATCATCGCCTACTCATCCCTAGCGCTTTGCTTTTAGGAGGCAGTTTTTTGATGATAGCGGATAGTATTGCCCGCACGATCGTCGCCCCCACTCAGCTCCCTGTAGGGGTGGTCACGGCCATTATCGGCGTGCCAGTATTTTTGCTAATACTGCGCAATAGCAGCAATCAGCTTCGGGACTAGATCATGAGCAATGACTCGACCAATACAAACCCCCTACTCCAAACTAGAGCATTAAGCTTAAGTATTGCCGAACGTAAAATTTGCACGGAATTGTCGTTGCAGTTGCCTGCAGGCCAGTGTTTAGGAATTCTTGGTCAAAATGGCACAGGAAAAACGACACTGCTTCACACAATGATGAGACTGCGCCAGCCAGATGCTGGCGAAATTCTCTTATGCGCAAAACCCTTAGCGGCCTGGGAACAGAAGGCCTTAGCACAGCAACTAGGAATTCTTTTTCAGAATACCAATGACATCATGCCTGCGACTGTTTTGGAGACCACCCTCATAGGAAGACACCCTCACCTTGCCGATTGGCAATGGGAGAAAAAAGCAGATCTCGCTCTCGCGCAACAAGCTCTATCAGAGGTGGGAATAGCCGAACTTGCTAACCGAGACATCAGCACTTTGTCAGGAGGAGAAAGACAGCGTCTAGCCATCGCGACATTGCTAACCCAAGAACCTCGCTTGTTCTTACTTGATGAACCAGGCAATCATTTAGATATCGCCTTTCAAATTCAGTCTCTAAACTTACTAAGAAATCACATAGAAAAAAGACAATGTGCACTTGTTATGGCCACGCACGATATCAATCTTGCTGCACGCAATTGCGAACAGATTTTATTGCTCTACGGTGAGGGGGAGTATGAACTAGGGAAATGTGGGGATGTACTAACAGCCCAGAATCTAAGCCGTGCGTTTGACTGTGAAATAAGAGAGTTTGAAATAGAGAAAGGCAGAAGCGTGTTTTTTCCAGCGTAACAATCGTCTTCTCACGGCATTAATGCAACACCGTGAGAAGAGACTTCAATTTTACAACACGAGCATTCTAATATCGCCAAGCAGTTTAGCTAGATAGGTAGCAAACATGCCACCATCAACTCCATTTACTGCGCGGTGATCGTAAGACAACGCCAATGGAAGCATCTGACGAGGCTCAAACTGACCGTTGATATAGACTGGTTTTACTTGCGTCTTAGACACACCCAAGATTGCCACTTCTGGCGCATTCACGATTGGTGTAAATCCAGTACCACCCAGAGCCCCTAGGCTAGAAATAGTAAAGCAAGCACCGGTCATGTCTTCTTTAGAAAGACGACGATTCTTGGCTTTGTCACTAAGTGCAATGACTTCCGCAGCTAGCTCCCATATAGACTTTTTATCTACATCACGAATCACTGGCACCATCAGTCCCGCTTCAGTCGCAACCGCAACGCCAATGTGCACATATTTTTTCTGAATAAGATATTCACCTGAGGAGTGCAATGACACATTAAACTGTGGATATTCAGTAAGCACTTTCGCACAAGCTTTCAGCAAGAATGGCAAGAAAGTTAAGCGAACACCTTTTTTCTCAGCCTCTTTCTTCATTTCACCGCGGAATTTTTCAAGCTCAGTAATATCAGCTTCATCAAACTGAGTGACATGAGGCACCACAGACCAATTACGCTGCATATTCGCCGCTGTGACTTTATGCAGCTTGCTCATGGAGATTTGTTCAATCTCACCGAACTGGCTGAAGTCAACATCTGGAATTGATGCCATGACGGCACCACCGGCACTCGCCGCTGGCGCTTGCATACGCGCTTTCACAAAGGCATGAAGGTCTTCTTTTAGAATTCGATTCTTTGCACCAGTACCTGACACCTGAGCGAGATTTACGCCTAGCTCACGCGCTAGTTTGCGTACCGCAGGCCCTGCATACACATTTCCATCACCGCTTGGCTCAGGCGCAGGGGCAGCAGCCGGTGCGGAAGGCGCAGGCGTAGTAGCTTTCTGAGGACTCGAAGCTTGCGCTGCCGGTGCACTCTTAGGCTTTTCTTCCTGTGCTGGCTCTGGCGCCGGAGCCGCCGCAGACGCACTGACCAATAAATCTAGAATAGCGGAGCCTTGTGACACTTTATCGCCAACTTTCAGCTTCAATGCTTTAACTTCACCGCCCTTAGGAGCGGGCACTTCCATCGCAGCTTTGTCGGACTCCAAAGTAATAAGAGGCTCTTCCTCGTTAATCTTATCGCCAACCGCCACATGAATCTCAATGACCTCAACATCACTGTCACCACCAAGGTCTGGCACTTCGATGGTCTCGACGCTAGAGCTTGCGGCGGCAGGCGCTGGTTCTGGCGCACTCGCCTTCTCTTGCGCAGCCGGTGCTGCTTCTTTCTTAGCGGCCGGCTCTGGTGCAGGCGCTGCCTCTTCGACAGCCCCCTCTATTTCCATTGTGACGATCTCATCGCCTTCAGATACCTGATCACCTAATTTGATCGAGATACTTTTAATGACTCCGCTCTTCGGGCTAGGAATCTCCATCGCCGCTTTGTCGCTTTCTAAAACCATCAACGAGTCGTTCTCGCTCACAGTTTGACCTTCGGCCACCAAAATTTCGATGACTTCGACGTCCTGTGAATCCCCTAGATTCGGTACTTTTATGCTTTCAATTGGCACTGATCAATGCTCCTGAATAATCTGAATCTTTTATTTTAATGAACGAACGATTTACATCGTTAACGGATCAACTTTATCTTGGTCAATACCCATAGACTTCATCGCTTTCGCGATAGCGTCGGCGGTCACTAAGCCACGATCCTTGAGTTCTGTTAAGGCCGCTATCACAACAAAGCGGTGATCGACTTCAAAGAAGTGACGCAGATTCTCACGCGTATCACTGCGACCAAAGCCGTCGGTGCCTAAAACTCGATAAGTATCGGGTACAAATTCGCGAATCTGATCGGCCTGAACTTTCATATAATCTGTAGAGGCGATAACAGGACCCGGAGTCGCAGAAAGACACTTGTGCACGTAGCTCTCTTTTGGCTTCTTAGTTGGGTGCATCATATTGTATCGAGAAGTCGACAAGCCATCTTTGCGCAGTTCATTGAAGCTAGTGACACTCCATACATCCACCGCCACTTTGTATTCGTCTCGCAATACTTCTGCCGCCTTTCTTACTTCACGCAGTATAGTGCCGCTACCTAATAGACGCACGCGATCCTTGTTGATCGCCTTGCCTGATACTTTGTACTCTTTCGCATTGCCATCTTCTAGCAAGTACATCCCTTTGATAATGCCTTCTTCAGCACCTTTGGGCATTTCTGGGTGTGTGTAGTTTTCATTCATCGTCGTGATATAGAAATACACAGACTCACGCTCTTTGTACATGCGACGCATGCCTTCGTGCACAATGACTGCCAATTCATATGAATAAGTGGCGTCATAGCTTACACAGTTCGGGATCGTAGATGCTAGCAGATGACTATGGCCATCTTGATGCTGTAGACCTTCGCCATTCAATGTTGTTCGCCCAGCTGTCGCACCGATCAGGAAGCCACGCGCTTGCGAATCGCCTGCCGCCCACGCCAAGTCGCCTATGCGCTGGAAACCAAACATTGAGTAGTAAATATAAAATGGCACAAGTGGATAGTCGTTAACACTGTAAGAAGTGGCAGCGGCTAACCATGCAGAGAATGCACCCGCCTCCGTGATCCCCTCTTCTAGCATCTGCCCTTTCTTGTCTTCACGGTAGTACATGATCTGCTTAGAATCGACTGGATCGTAAAGCTGCCCTTCCGATGAATAAATACCGATTTGACGGAACATCCCTTCCATACCGAAGGTACGCGCTTCGTCTGGCACGATTGGCACAATGCGGTGACCAATTTCTTTGTCTTTACACAAAGTCGTCAACATCCGCACAAATGCCATGGTGGTAGAGATTTCGCGATCTTTTGTACTTTGTAACTGGGCTGCAAACGCATCGAGTTTAGGAATCGTCAACTCTTGCGCAACAGTGCGGCGAGCGGGCACAGGACCACCTAAGGCCTCACGACGTTTGCGCAAATAACGCATCTCTAAACTGTCTTCAGCAGGTCGATAATAAGGAACTGACTCGAGCTGATCATCTGGAATTGGAATATTGAAACGATCACGGAAAGTCTTCAGACCTTCAACGTCAAGTTTCTTAACCGAGTGCGCGACATTCTGAGCTTCTGCAGTCGAACCAAAAGCATAGCCTTTCACGGTTTTAGCGAGAATCACTGTTGGCTTACCATTCGGCGTTGTTGCCTGCTTATAAGCCGCATACACTTTAAATGGATCGTGACCACCGCGGTTCAGGTTCATAATGTCATCGTCTGACAAATGTTCCACCATCTTCAAAAGCTCTGGGCTCTTGCCGAAGAAATGCTCGCGCGTATAGGCGCCACCATGACCCCAGTAGTTGATGTATTCGCCATCAACGACTTCATCCATGCGCTGCTGCAACAATCCGTCTTTGTCGTTGGCTAATAGTGCATCCCAATGACGCCCCCAAACCACTTTAATGACATTCCAGCCTGCACCACGGAACACGCCTTCTAACTCTTGAATCACCTTGCCGTTACCGCGCACAGGGCCATCAAGGCGCTGCAGGTTACAGTTGATCACAAAGATCAGATTGTCGAGTTTTTCACGACCCGCTTTTGCGATCGCACCTAATGATTCTGGCTCGTCAGTCTCGCCATCCCCTAAGAAGGCCCATACCTTGCGGTCGCTGTTGTCCATCAACTCACGGCTAGTGAGGTATTTCATCACGTGTGCTTGATAGATTGCAGCGATAGGGCCTAAACCCATAGACACTGTTGGGAACTGCCAATAATCAGGCATCAACCAAGGGTGAGGGTAGGAAGACAGCCCTTTGCCATTGACTTCTTGACGGAAATTATCGAGTTGCTCCTCAGAAAGACGACCTTCTAAGAAGGAACGAGAATAAATACCAGGGGAGGAGTGGCCTTGGAAATAGATCAGGTCGCCACCGTGCTCTTCACTTGCACCGCGGAAAAAGTAGTTAAAACCAACATCATAAAGCGTTGCCGCTGACGAGAACGTCGAAATATGGCCACCTAGTTCGGCGCCAGGCTTTTTGCCTGCACGCATCACCATCGCCAAGGCGTTCCAGCGGATAATGCCGCGTATTTGGCGTTCCATGAACATGTCGCCAGGCATTTTGTCTTCTTCGAGAGTGGAAATTGTGTTGCGGTATGGGGTTGTCACCGACGAATAAGGAAGAGACTGTGTATTTCGGGTCGCTTCTTCGGCAAGTCTACCGAGAATGAAATGGGCGCGCTCTAAACCTTCTTGATCGATGATTGAGCCTAGGGCATCAAGCCATTCTTTGGTTTCGGTAGGGTTTAGATCTTCTTTGGGTAGGCTCATAGACTATTATTCTCGCTTTCTTTCCCTTGTGGGGATTCTATAAATTTGACAGGTCGCGATAGAGCAAGCTGCCTTGTAAATTATTTACACCGTGGCCAGATTTTACCCTAAGACACGGCCTTTTTTCAATGCCTGAAATCTGGTTTTGTAGTTAAACTACAAACCATTACGCTCCGATACCGTAGAAGGCTAATAGAGCGAGCGTACTAATCCAGATAATCTGGCTCCGGTCTAATAATGCGATGAGATCTTCGATCTGCTGCACGCATTTACGTGGGCTGAGCTGGCTAACCCCCTCGTCTAAATCGATAACTAAGGTATTCAATTCCCCAGCCTCTTGGGAGTCATGGACAACTAAGGCTTTGTAGCCTGTGCCCGCTGCCGCATGGGCGCAAAGCAACACAACATCCAATGCACTGCGGCTGCCAACAAAAAACAATTCTCGTAGCCGCTTGAAACCTGCCTCGAAATCGCCTGCCAGAGCAAAAGTCAGGCCTAACACTCGCGCCACTGGCCACTCAAGAACGAAAAGCAGGCGGCACAACCAATGCTCATTTCCAGACTCAAATTCTAGATAGGAAAGCGCTCGCAGTTGCACTAAGGCATAATACACAATTGCTCCAATCGGCCCTAGTATCAGGTACCAAAAGAGGATGGCAAAGAGCCGCTCAAAGACGCTTGCTAGGATATATCGGTAACAATTTTCATGTAATGCCTCGAAATCCCCCCCTCTATCTAGGCCAATTGCAGGCCAACGCTCCTGCAAATACAACAGAGCCGACTCAAATTCCTCTTCACGCCAATACTGTAAGTATCGAGCAACCCATGCTTGCAAATTACGCGGCTCAAACAACGCCAGAAGCAGCGCAACGTGCACACAAAAGCTAACTAATCCAAACAGCACGCCATCGATGACATAGAGCAGCACTAACAAGGCCGCAACTGGGACGGCAACAGTCAATACGACTCGCCACTCTTGTGAATCAATGAGCACCTTAGGAAGTCGCGATAATGGGGCTTGCATCCATGCTACAAAGCGCTGAAACCACCCATCTCCGGGCAAAGCTCTATCTTTGCGCCAATAATGGTTAATAAGCAAAGCAGCAAGAATGACTAAAAATTTCATGGTATTCGTCCTAATTTAGGCACATTGAGCACGGTAATACGCCCAATCAAAATGCGGACCGGGATCCGTTTTACGCCCCGGCGCTATATCACTATGGCCTACGATCTTAGCGATGGTGATATCCGAGTATTCTGCCATTAACAGCTTCGTAACACTAATGAGGCTGCGATATTGCTCGGTGGTGAACTCTTCATCATCACAGCCCTCTAGCTCAATCCCTATTGAGAAGTCATTGCAATTGCCCCGTCCCCGAAACTCTGAGGCGCCAGCATGCCAGGCTTTCTTATCAAAAGGGACGAATTGCGTCACCTGCCCTAGACGATCGATAAGCAAGTGAGCCGACACCGTTAGATGAGCGATCTCGGCAAAGTAGGGGTCGTCATCTGGGTTCAAAGAGTTGTTAAAAAGGGCCTCCACATAGCCTCCTCCATATTGCCCTGGTGGTAGACTAATATTGTGGATCACAAGCATCTCTATTTTGGCATCGCCTGTGCGCTCACTAAAATTCGGGGAAGCGATTTGCCGCGCCGTTAGCAACTGGTGCTTTTTGATCAACGATCCTCCTAGGGCATGCATTTTTGCAGCCTCCTTTGATGGGGCTGTATTCTAACGAGCTCTCAGAAATCTATCCAATCAAGCCCGCAAAGCTTCTATCAATCGTAGCGGCTATACGCCATAATTTCCCAATTAACGCTATTGGCAGTGAGGCGATGAACGACAGAAATCAACCACATTCAACCAAGAAAACAGGAATGGCGATGCTATTTATCAGCTTCGCACTCGGCTTGGGCGTGTTGACACTTTTTTTCGATTCAGCGCTGAGCTCTCGCCAAAACCCTAATCGCAACCCTGACAGCTTTTTAGCCGATGATGGCAGCATCAGTGTGACCTTACGGCGCAACCCCCAAGGCCATTATCTTGTTTCCGGCCTCATCAACGACGCACGGGCAAACTTCCTATTAGATACTGGCGCTACCGATGTCGTGATGTCCGAGGCATTAGCGCAAGAAGCCGGCCTAGAGCGCGGCTACCCCACCCGCGCCATGACAGCCAACGGTGAATTGACCGTTTTCTCCACTATCATCGATACCGTACAAATCGGCAATATCACCCTCAATGACGTGCGCTCAAGCATTAACCCTGCGATGCAGGGGGATACCGTCTTGCTTGGCATGAGCGCACTCAGACACATAGAATTTACGCAACGAGGAGACTCTCTCACCTTGCGTTATATTCCCTAAGCCACAAGGTACTCCGCTAGCATGCAAAACATTCGCAATCTACAAACTGACATCGTGATCAATGTCACTAGCGCACTGCGCGAAGATATTGGTGATGGGGACATCACCGCGCAGCTAATTCCACCTGATAAACAAGCAATAGCAAGCGTCTTTTGCCGCGAAGATGCCGTCTTTTGTGGCACGCCATGGGTCGAAGAAACGCTACGACAAATCGACACCACTATTCAGTACCGATGGCTATGCAAAGAGGGAGACACGATTAAACAAGACCAAGCCATCATCGAGTTACGAGGTAACGCACGCGCACTGCTCACTGCCGAACGCACACTGCTGAACTTCATCCAAAGCTTGTCAGGGACCGCTACACTGTCCCGCGCCTACGCAAACAAAGTGGCACATACACAAGTCAAATTACTCGATACTCGCAAGACTATTCCTGGGCTGCGCAGCGCCCAAAAATATGCCGTTAAGATTGGCGGTTGTCACAATCACAGAATCGGCCTTTACGACGCCTTTTTGATTAAAGAGAACCATATAAACGCTTGCGGCTCGATCAGCGCCGCTGTGGCAAAAGCCCAACACCTGCACCCAAACAAACCCGTAGAGGTTGAAGTCGAGAACTTGCTACAACTCGACGAAGCACTTAAGGCTAAAGCTGACATCATCATGTTGGATAATTTTTCGCTTGAAGATTTACGCGAAGCAGTCAAAATCAATTCAGGAAAAGTAAAACTGGAAGCCTCAGGTGGCATTAACGATAAGACCTTGGTGCCCATTGCCGAAACTGGGGTCGATTTTATATCCATCGGCGCATTGACCAAGGACTGCAAAGCCATCGATTTATCGATGCTTTTTCATTCATAAAACTCTGCGTGAAAGGAGCTTTAATGTTTCCGCTATTTCGCAAAAAAACTGACCTTACGACCAAGCCATTGAGACGCTTACTCGCTCTTGGCGCCCCTCTATTTGCAGCCAGTCTTTATAACCTCGCGGCTATTGCCCACCCTGGCCCACTTGACGAGAATGGGGGGCACTACAATGGCGGTTCCTATCATTGTCACTTAGGCTTGTGTGAGCAACCCGACACCTTCACAAGGGGGAGTCGCGATAGCTTTTTCTTCGACCCCGATAGTCGAAGCAAGTTTTATAATGAAGCCGACTGGCCTTTTGACGAAGACTTCGATGGCGACTGCCAAGTCACTCGTACTGAGATTCTAGTTGCCACAAGCAGAGCCCCCGTGCGCTACACCAATCCTAGAAACTGCGAAGTTCGTACAGGCGAATGGCTTGATGAATACACCGGCAAGGTGTTCAGCGTTGCCACACAAATTGACCTCGATCATATTGTTCCGTTGCGCTATGCGCATAACGTTGGCGGTGACCGTTGGCCTATGAATAAGAAAGTCGCTTTCGCCAATGACCCGATGAATCTGCTGCTGGCAGAGCGCAGTGAAATTCGCAAAAAGGGAGACAAAGGTCCTAGTCGCTATTTACCCCGAGAAGAGTACCACTGCGACTATGCACGCCAATGGGAGGCAATAGCCGAAAAGTATGATTTACGTTTGGCAAGTCGCGACAGAAATCGCATTACCTCTATTCTCAAGGGCTGCTCACAGAACTAAAATTTTAAGCAAAAAAAAGGCCCTCAAAAGGGCCTTTTTTCATTGCGCTATTATTACGGCGCTGGTTCGATATTGATGTCTCTCATCATGCCGCTAGAGTAGCTCAGCGGAGTATCGCCTGCAGGGAAGCCTAGAATCTCAAACATATAGGCCATCACTACTTCGTACTCGCTGTCTAGCAACGCCCCTGGCTTATCAGCTGGCATTGCGCTCATAACCTGCTCGAATAAATACTGAACTGGCTGCCCTCTCCAAGATTGAAAGACTGTCTTGTAGTAATCGGCATTGTGACAAGTTGAGCAGTTTGCCTCGAAAAGCGGCTTACCAGCTGCTGCTTGTTCCGCTGTGTAAGCACCCTCACCCAAAGAAGTAGGAGCCGCGCCAGCATCTGCAATCGCCGCTGTTGCTAAAATCAAAGTCATCAATGTCGCTGTAAAGAGTTTTGCTGTTTTCATATCCGAACACTCCGGCACGTAAGTGCAACTGTTTTACTATTCTTACGGTTTCCATAATAGCATTTCAGGCTGAATCTAACCTGAACACCCTAATCTGTTTTACGCATAAGCATTTGCGCGAAAGCCGGCTACCTTAAACTAGGTGCCTGTATTTATCAAGCTGACTGAAAAGGCTTTTTATTAGACTTCCCCGGTCTTAAAGGGGGCATTGATCATTGCAATAAGCGCTCCCTGCCTATCAAACATCATCACAATATTACGGTACCGGGAAGTAAGGGGTAGGAAATAAAAATCGTCAATGACCGCCCGCTCCTTGGCGAGCACACGCTCGATCTGCTGTTTCATATCCGCGTTGTTCGCCATAATCTCCTGCACATCTACTACAGACCCTATTGCCCGCGAAAAATGCTCAGCAAGCGGCCGGTAAAGCGCTATTTGTTCATGGGGCGGAATCTGCTGTTGTTCGGCTAGTTGCAGATATTGCTGCAAGCCTGGCCCCGCCTCTGGGCGATCAACAAATACCAGCACTGGGCGCTGCTCACCAAACCGGTCTAATTGGGCAAGATCGATGCCCTGCGCCTCTAGTGAGGCGGCAGGAACTGTGTAGAAGCTCGTATCCAAGAACACGACGGCGACTGGGCGCTGCTCATAGATCGCCTTGATCCCCCATATCAGCGCACAACTTTGAATAAAGGCAACAATGCCGATATCTACCATGAGTTCGCGGCGCGATTTCTTGGGGTTATACAGCACCAGCGTGAGTAAGGGGCCAAGGACTAAATCAACTGCCGCGACTAAGCGTATGCCCTGCCACCCGCCCGAGGCGGAGAAATAAGAATCGGGATACCAGAATAATAAGGCTGCCCCGAGAAGGAGTGAAAAAACGCAGAGGCTCGCAAGGAAGTGCAAGGCTGTCGCGGTGTAACGCGTTCTAACTCTAGTAAATGAAGACATCTATTAGCAAAGCCCTGCAGCTATACAGCTCCCACCTACTGTCCACTGAATCGGTGAAACTAAAGAAGGAGTTAAAGTATAGGTATTGTCACTAACATCAGCTGTCCCTGTCGCAATAATAACGCCGTCTGTTACTGTGGCTGAAGCCACCATACCAAGATTAGCGACCGCGGGAGGCACCCCATTAGTGCCAGCATCCAAGCCGGCTAACGTATTAACACGACCGCTCTGAATAGCAAGTCCAACGGCAGTTTTAAATTGATTTGTAGCTAAGATGACCTCACTGAAACGTGCGCGCTCGGTGTAGGTTTGATAGGCGGGTAATGCTACTGATGCGAGAATACCGATGATGGCAACGACGATCATTAATTCTATGAGGGTAAACCCGTGCGAGTGTCGCTGCTGATTCATTTGCCCTCTCCGTCGTTTAACACCTTTTAGTTTTTGAGGAGTTGATACTTGAAAAGCGTTCGAGGCCTCAGCTGAGGCCTCGAACATCTGACCTAATTAGCATAGACCAGCTGCGATACATGTGCCCCCAGTAGTCCACTGAATGGGTGCCGCGATACCATCTGGAGTTAGAGAGTATGTATATCCAGCAGCGGCAGCATCTTGAATTGTACTAGTTGCTGTAATAACACCATTCACTACCGTGATTGATGCTACAACGCCAGAAGCAGCTGCAGGCACAGCAGGAATACCATTGGTACCGGCATCCGCATCGGCTAACCCATTAGTATCTAGGCGGCCAGTCTGGGCAGCCACTTCAAATGCACTTTTAAAAGGAGTCGTGGCTAGTACCACCTCGGAAAATTGTGCACGTTGCGTGTAGGTTTGGTAGGCAGGAAGCGCAACCGCCGCCAAAATACCGATAATTGCTACAACGATCATCAATTCGATTAGTGTGAAGCCTTGTTGTGCCTGTTTTGTGTTAGTCATTTTTATCTCCTGAGATAAACAATTTAGGGAAGAGCGTGATTGCAAATTTTTTATTTAGTTGTCGAGTTCATTCAAGTCGCCGCCTTGTCTGAAACGGTTACTATTGCTTAGTACACATGCCGTGCCAACATTGTTCGCCTTGACGAAAAAACCACTTAACTTATTGTTTTACATAAATATAATAATTTTTAGTCAATTTCACTAAAAAAGGCACTGTTAACTTGCTCACAATAAGAGCGATACCAAAACTGACAATTTTTGTCACTCCCTGCCCCCTAGCGACACAATCTCCCCTTCTTGGCACCAAAATTCGTCAGTTATACGTTTTTCATAGGCGATAGTTACTCTCCTTCATGACTGTTGAAGCCTTTGGCGATGATCTATACTGAGATCACAACATTACAGCCCAAATTAATCGTTACGCAGTGATAGCAGTAAACCATGCACAAAAACATTAGCGGCCTTGCTAAACGGCTAGTCTCAATAGGTATTCTGTCTGAAGCACAGGCGCAAGAGTCATTGCGCTGTGCCAATCGGGATAGAATCCCGTTAGTGACGCATTTGGTGAAAAACAAGATTGCCGATAGTCACCGCATCGCGATCGCCGCGTCTGCGGAATATGGCGCTCCGTTAATGGATCTAAGCGCGTTCGACCTTAGCCTCTGCCCAAAAGAATTGGTTGACACAAAACTTCTGCGTAAACACCGTGTGCTGCCGCTATTCAAACGCGGCAATAGGTTATTTCTTGCAGTCTCTGACCCTACCAATATCAACGCTGTAGACGAAGTAAAATTTCATACCGGCCTCACCACACAAGTGGTCATTGTGGATGAAACAACACTCTCCCCTGCTATCGACCGTTTCATCGATGATTCTGAAGGAGGCAGCCATCTGCTCGATGCGATTGATGACATAGACTTAGAAGGGCTAGACATCGAGGTAGCAGACAAAGAAGACCCAGTCCAAGCAAATGACGCCGCTGATGAAACCCCCATCGTGCGTTTCGTCAACAAAGTATTGTTAGATGCTATACGCAGCGGTGCTTCGGACATTCATTTCGAGCCCTACGAGAAATCCTTTCGCATTCGTACACGTACAGACGGCATCCTGAGAGAAGTATCGCGCCCTCCGCTGCACCTGGCCCCTAGAATTTCATCGCGCCTAAAAATCATGTCGCAGATGGACATCTCCGAACGACGCGTACCGCAAGATGGCCGCATTAAAATGAAGCTTTCGCGCACACGTGCTATAGACTTCCGTGCTAATACGCTTCCCACTCTTTGGGGTGAAAAAATCGTGTTGCGTATTCTAGATCCCAGTAGTGCGCAAATGGGCATAGACGCGCTTGGCTATGAGGAGGATCAAAAAGCTTTATTTATGGAATGCCTCAACAAGAGTCAAGGGATGATACTCGTCACTGGCCCCACAGGTAGCGGTAAAACAGTCTCGTTATACACCGGCCTTAATATACTCAACACGAGTGAACGTAATATCTCGACCGCAGAGGACCCTGTTGAGATCAACCTCGAGGGGGTCAACCAAGTGGCGGTCAATGCAAAGATCGGCCTTAGCTTTGCCTCTGCCTTGCGCGCATTTCTGCGCCAAGACCCAGACATCATCATGGTAGGTGAGATTCGTGACCTGGAAACCGCTGAGATCGCTATCAAAGCCTCGCAAACAGGCCATCTTGTTCTTTCTACCCTACACACGAATAGTGCGCCAGAGACTCTTACACGTCTTCGTAACATGGGCATACCCTCGTTCAACCTGGCAACTTCGGTCTCTTTGATCATCGCCCAGCGCCTGTGTCGGCGCCTTTGTTCGTATTGCAAGAAGCCTTTAGAACTGCCCGAGCGCACATTACTCGAAGCCGGTTTTGCTAAAGAGCAACTCGATACCCTGCAGTTATTTGGTCCGGGTGGCTGTGATGCTTGTAACGACGGCTATAAGGGCAGAGTCGGAATCTATGAAGTGGTTCCCGTTACAGATGGCATCGCTCGTATTATCATGGAGGACGGAAACTCTATTGCAATCGCTGACCAAGCCAGCAAAGAGGGTTTTAATAATCTGCGCCAATCAGCGTTGCAAAAAGTGGCAAAGGGTTTAACCAGTTTAGACGAAGCTAATCGCGTCATCTAACTCCGCCTTGGCGGACAATATCTCTATCGAGGCACATCATGGCTGCACAGACATCAGGTACCGAAACAATTTACCTATGGCAAGGCACTGATAAAAACGGCAATAAGACCAAGGGCGAAATTCCCGGTGCGAGCCAGGCGCTAGTGAAGGCGCAATTGCGTAAACAGGGTGTGAATGCCACGCGAGTCAAGCGCAAGCCCAAAGACTTATTTGGCCCTAAGCAGAAAAAAATTACCCCCGGAGACATTGCGATATTCAGCCGTCAACTTGCCACCATGATGAAGGCCGGCATCCCCCTCGTGCAATCCTTCGAAATTGTGGGCGATAGTTTAGAGAACCCATCGATGGCGCAACTCGTACGCAATGTGCGTGACGATGTTGCCGCAGGTAATAACTTTGCTGACTCCATTCGCAAACACCCACGCTATTTCGACGAACTGTTTTGCAATCTAGTAGAGTCTGGTGAGCAGTCTGGGGCACTTGAAACGATGCTCGATCGCGTGGCCACTTACAAAGAGAAAACTGAAGCACTGAAATCTAAAATTAAAAAAGCGATGAACTACCCCATCGCGGTTGTCGTCGTGGCGATCATCGTGACGGGCATTCTATTGGTAAAAGTCGTGCCACAATTTGCAGAAACATTCTCTAGTTTCGGAGCCGACCTACCCGCATTCACTTTGTTTGTATTAGGCTTATCTGATCTTGCCATAGCCCATTGGTGGAAGGTTCTAATCGGTATCGGGGTAGCTGGCTATGCTTTCAAAGAGGCGCGACTGCGCTCGAAAAGTTTCGCAGACTCTGTCGATCGCATCGCCCTGAAACTTCCCATTATCGGGCCGATTATTGAAAAATCTTGTTATGCCCGGTTCACACGGACATTGTCGACGACCTTTGCTGCCGGCGTCCCACTAGTGGATGCCCTTGACTCTGTAGCCGGGGCCACCGGCAATATCGTTTACTCCACAGCGACCCGCAAAATTAAAGATGATGTCAGCGCGGGCCAGCAATTAAATTTTGCAATTCGCACCACTGCCTTGTTTCCCGTTATGATCACGCAAATGGTAGGCATTGGCGAAGAATCTGGCGCGCTCGATGCAATGTTAGATAAGTGCGCCACGTATTACGAGGCAGAGGTCGACAATGCGGTTGATGGCCTGACCTCGCTCATGGAACCTCTCATCATGTCGGTGTTAGGAACGCTTATTGGTGGCTTAATGATCGCGATGTATTTGCCAATTTTCCAGCTCGGACAGGTGGTCTAAGAATAATGACAGTGCTAGAACTGCTCCAAAACAATCCAAGTTATCTCATCATTTTTTGCACGATTCTCGGCCTATTAGTTGGCAGTTTTCTCAATGTCGTGATTTACAGAATACCCGTCATGCTACAAAGAGAATGGCGGCAACAATGCTGCGAGTTTCTCGAACTTGATGAAAGCACTGTCAGCAAAGAAGGAACAGCAGAAACCCATAAAGTGTTCAATCTTGCCAAACCAGAGTCCCATTGCCCAAAATGCAATGCCCCCGTGCGGGCTTGGCAAAACATCCCAATTATCAGTTATCTATTGCTGCGCGGGCGCTGCAGTACTTGTAACACTAGCATCTCGATTCGCTACCCAATTATTGAAGGGCTCACCGGCTTATTGTCGGCTCTAGTCGCTTGGCAGTTTGGACCCACGTGGCTCACTTTAGCCCTATTGGTTCTAACATGGTGCCTCATCAGCCTTACGATGATCGATTTCGACCATCAACTACTGCCTGACAATATTACTATCCCGCTGCTTTGGCTCGGGCTAGTGGTTAACACTTTGCTGCCTGATGCAGCAGTGAACCCACGCGATGCCGTGCTAGGAGCCGTGATTGGCTATCTGTCTTTATGGTCGGTGTATTGGGTGTTCAAAATTTTAACCGGTAAGGAAGGCATGGGCTATGGTGACTTTAAATTACTAGCCGCCCTCGGTGCGTGGATGGGCTGGCAACCCATTTTACTGATCATTATTTTATCCAGTTTGGTTGGTGCAGTGGTTGGTATTGTGATGCTAGTGGCGCTTGGGCGCGATCGTAACGTCCCCATTCCATTTGGCCCCTATTTAGCAGGCGCTGGTTATATCGCGCTGCTTTGGGGGGATAGCCTTATGTCAGTTTATCTCAGCGCGTTGGTCAACTAGTGTGGCGCAACAAGGCTCACAAAAGTTGATCATTGGTATCACTGGCGGAATCGGCAGTGGCAAAACCACTGTGACGGATATACTCGCCCAACAAGGTATCGATATCATCGATGCCGATGTCGTGGCCAGACTCGTTGTAGAACCAGGCACCGACGCACTTAAACAGATTAGCCAACACTTTGGCAACGAATTGATTCGCCCCGATGGCACACTCGATCGCGCCGCACTGCGCGCCAAAGTGTTTGCAGACACACACGAAAGGCAGTGGCTCGAAGCCCTGCTGCACCCAAAAATTCGACAAGAAATTCAACAACAACTGAAGCAATCGACATCGCCTTATTGCGTTCTGTCCTCACCCCTATTACTTGAGTCAGGGCAACACACACTAGTTGATAAAGTCTTACTGGTGGACACTAGCGAAGACCTTCAGCTTAGCCGAACCCAGCAACGCGATGATACTAGCGTCGAGGCCGTCACGGCGATTATGGCGGCACAGTGGTCGCGCGCAAAACGCCGAGAGCATGCCGATTTTGTGATTCTAAACGACAGCAGTCTAGAGGCACTTAAAAGCACTGTATTAGAGATACATCATCAATTATTAGCGCTATCGGCAAAACGCCCTTAGCCACCGTAAAGAGATAGCTTAGCCAATGACACAACGTGAATTAAAAGTGAACTGCCCAACGTGCAATGAAATAGTGCTGTGGAACGAGAGCAATGAATTTCGCCCTTTTTGCTCGCAACGCTGCAAACTAATTGATTTTGGCGATTGGGCAAGCGAGCGCAACGTCATCGCTGGAGAGTCAGTGCCGACTCAAAACGATGACGAAGATGAAGACTATTAATGCGGCTTTAAAGAGGCGCGTATTTGGGCAGCGGCAACCAGTAGATTTTACCACTTTCGGCATTGAGCTCTGCGTTCATCAAAATCAGAATGAACTGGCCATCGCGAGATATTCTAATCTTATTCACGGTCTCACCCTCTGCCAACCCTAATGGATAACTGTCATGCAATAGATGCTTTTCGACATCGAAAAAGTAGAGTTTTTCGTTGTCCGTTGCGATCAAGACTTTACCACTTGGATCAAACTCCGCACTGACAGGCGAACCTTCAAGATACCACTCGCCATCGTTGTTGTAATAAACCCGCGGATCCATATCCACAATACTCGTGTGAGGAATCATCTCATTCCCGTTTGGACAGGAGTACGCAAGTCGATTGCCATCAGGGGAAATACTAAAATCTGTACAACCACTTCCGACAGGAATATCAGTACCTGGAACGAATGTAATATCTTGAGTTTGTGGATTAAAATCGAAGGTGACCAGATTCGATTCAGTCGTCAGAAAAACGTGTTTTTTAGTGCTGTCATATTCTATTCGCACCGGACCCAACAATGGGATTGCGAACCTCACAGGGTCACCGTCATTATTGAAAATCCCCATCCATAGGCCTTCTTCGGCCGGCCCGTCTTCCTCTAACTCATATAATGGATCAAACAAAAGCGTAAACACATTGCCATCTTCGCCAATTGCGAAATCCCTTGGAATGAACCCGCGCCCTCCTTCGCTTAGGCGGTGATATGTAAACGCACCATTGGCAATATCAAGTTGATACATGCGCTGTGACTCGGGGTGAGTTGAGAAATACACCGTGCCATTCGGTGCATCGAGCTCCATCTGATCAGGCACAGTATTGAACTTATACACCGCCCCTGTTTCACCGGATATAACGTTTCTCTCAACCAGAGAATTGTTTTTCGTATCGCCAATTAATACCCAACCATGACAAAGGGGAATAAAATCTAAACTCGGCTCTGTGACCAAGGCTCCCCCAAATTGCGCAATTCCTGTCACAGCGCTTGTCACTTGCTCCGGAACCTGAGCAATGTTGATCAAGCTAAACAGCATTGGTTCAGAACCAGCTAGGTATTGCATTTGCACACTGTATTCTTGGCCAGCATAAAGCATCGATGGAATGTCGAGCACACCGGAGGCCGAGTTAAAAGACGGAGCGCCAGGCGCTAGCGTTTTCGAACCAGGCGGCGCAGTAAACGCATTGCAGTCGAGCAATTGCAAACCAGTAAGGCCAGTACCACTGATACTGCCAGGAGGAGTGATATCGGTCGCGGCGCTGAGTTGAAACAAGGTGTTTTGCTGGTCGACTAATGATAGGGCGACATTAAAAGCCCCCACACCTGGGGCGCTCAATCCAGGCACTGACAATGTGTAACCATCAAAACGAGGTCGATCCATGGATTGTGTTGGAGCACTGCCAACCGTGTAATCGAGGCTATAAAGCGGACGGAATTTTACCCCGGTCCAGACAGGAAAACTTTCGCTAACATCCTCAGGCAATGTGGCACTTTGGATGCGAATACCCACATAGCGACTATTAGGCAGTATGGAATTGACTGAGCCGGTGATATCGACACTCAGTGTTGAACTAGCATTACCCCCGGAGGCTTGGACGGCGTCGATCGTAGCCGCAGGTAACACACCACCCGCCACAAAGTCGGTGAGCTCAATGCTGCCATTATCTGCGAATGCATACACTTGTAGAGGAGCTTGGCCGCCACGTGGGTATAGCGCCTCTAGAGGTAAGTGGACAACAGCACTTTTTACTGTTTTTTGCTCGCCGAAATCAAAGATCATCGTAGCGGCATCAACGTAGTCAGGGCTAGTCACAGCCCATCCATCATTGGTCTTATAGTTCGCCCTGAAAACGGGCTCGTCTGGAGTTGGATTAGAGTGCACCAATACCGCTTCTTCAATCAACACGGCTTGATCAGCGAAGACATACGCATTGAGAGTAAGAGACATAAGCGTGAGCAAAATGCCTGCGTTTTTGACGGCTTTGGCCATAACACTGATCCCTAACGGTTCTGAAGCAAATTGAAGTGCTAAGCTATTAGACTGAATTTACTCCCTTAAGTCTAATAAAATCAATCCATTACCTTTTGAAGCGGTGACGTAGCTCACAGTCCTTACGCCTACATCGTCTTAATAGTAGCACTATTGCCCTAATTCGCTTGCTGCGTAGACTCCCAAAACGCTGAAATCGCCGCTATCCCAGCGGCGCCGCAATGTTGCGCTTTGTTGATATGTTGCATGCCCATTCCACCAAGCGCATACACAGGCACCGTCGATTGCGCCACAAGGTTAGCAAAGGCATCCCAGCCCAACGGAGTTTGTCCTAAATGGCTTGTTGTTTCGGCAACGGGAGATAGAAAGACATAATCGACACCGGCACTCTGGGCTTGTTGCAACTGCGTCAAGCTATGGCAGGAAGCACTAAGACGAATATTGCTCGCCACAGGACGGGACTCTAACGACGCGAGAATGGCACTACTAATATGCAATTCAGACACTGGCAATACATCGAACAATGCCAAAGAGGTATTAGCGACAAGCCGGACGGGCAGATCGCGACTACGTAGCGCGCACTGCGTCACTCGGGCGAAAAACACCTCATCGCTCATGGAACCTTGGCGTAAATGTATAAGGCCGAGCCCTGCGGCGACAATGCGATCGAAGCGTTGCAGAAAGTCTTGCTCACTTTCACAGTTACCGGTAATAGCGATACACTCTGGTAGTTGAATTCTTTGAATAATAGCTGCGTTGGCGGCGGGAAATTCTTCGACTTTTAACTCACTTAGTTTTTGCCAACGTATTGCCTGCCCCTCTTTACCTATCGGCTCTCCGGTATAAGCGATAATGCGGCGCACCTCAAGGCGAACCTGCTTATCGCCATAGTCGTGCCGGATCTCACATAAAGGCACATCGTGAGTGACCTCTATGCCAATTTCTTCGAAAAATTCTCGGCGCAATGCTTCACTGACGTGCTCACCAGGCTCACACTTGCCTCCTGGAAACTCCCAAAGCCCACCTTGATGAGCATTGGCATTGCGAAGTGCGACAAGCACACGTTGATGTTGATCGATTAGTACGCCTACAGCAACGTGCACAAGTTTCATGGCAACAACCCTATCCTCGCCCTGTGCTAGCTGCGATAACTGGCATTGATGCGCACATACTCTTCTGACAAATCAGAAGTCCATACTGTTTCACGCGCATCGCCACGATTAAGGTCAACTGTAATCAAAATTTGCTCTTGCTGCATTTGCGCTTGGCCTTGTGCTTCAGTGTAAGCAGGTGCAAGCATGCCATCGGTCACGATGCAGACATCGCCTAGGTACATGTCGATCTTATCAACATCTAGGTTCTCAATGCCCGCACGCCCTACGGCGGCTAAAATACGTCCCCAATTAGGGTCGGACGCAGACAACGCTGTTTTAACCAAGGGCGATTCAGATATCGCATAGGCAACTAATAAACACTCCTTGCTTGTAACGCCTCCCTTAATATCAACCGTGACAAATTTATTCGCGCCCTCTGCATCACGGATAATATCTTTCGCGAGCTCCTGCACCAAGGCCTTCAACTCGGTCTCGAAGAGCGCCAGATCCTGGGGGTTGTCATTGGATAGTTCGACACCACTTTGCCCCGTAGCACTTAAAACGCAGCAATCATTTGTTGAGGTATCGCCATCTACGGTAATGCGATTGAAAGACTGATCTACGGCACCTTGCAGCAAGCTATGCAGTGTTGCTTGGTCGATCTTGGCATCGGTAAACACAAAACTAAGCATGGTCGCCATATTCGGTTTGATCATGCCTGCCCCTTTACTCATTCCCGTAATAACCACAGGCTTACCTGCAATCGTTAACGTAAGCGAACGTGCCTTGGGGCATGTATCAGTAGTCATGATGCCTTTAGCAGCACTGAGCCAATCATTGCCAAGTGACTTAATCGCAGACGGGATACCGGCAGCGATTTTATGCACCGGTAATTTCTCGCCGATCACACCAGTGGAAAAAGGCAGTATTTCGTGGCGGGCGATTCCGGCCTCTTGAGCGAGAGCATCGCAACACGCTAGTGCATCGTCGATGCCCACCTTGCCTGTTCCAGCATTGGCATTGCCAGTATTAATTAACAAATACCGTACCGCGCCCTGATTCTGCTCGAGGTGAGCACGAGCCACATGCACAGGAGCGGCACAAAACGCATTCTGAGTGAACACTCCCGCACTGGTTGAGCCAGGGGCTAACTCCATCAATACGAGATCTAGTCGGTTTGCATAGCGAACATGACTCGCAACCGCAGCGACGCGAACTCCCGCAACATCGATCAAATCATTCGCTTGTACTTGTGGCTTGTTCATAGTGATTAACTCAGCTTACCGTGACATTGTTTGAACTTTTTACCCGAGCCGCAATAGCAAGGATCATTACGCCCGACTTTTTGGCCTTCGCGCACAAACGGCGCTTTCTCTGGCGCTTGACCGTCATTACCACCTTGCTCTGCGCCTTTAGTCGCCGCCTCTTGCGCTAGACTCGCGGCTTGGGCGTGCTGGTAATTCATTTTTTCGCGCGCCCGCTCTTCTTCGCGTTGCTTCTCAATTTCATCGATCTCTTCAGTCGTGCGAATCTTCACATGGCTCAAGAAACGAATCACTTCGTGCTGTAGATTTGTTAGCAAATCTTGGAACAAAGCGAAGGCTTCACGCTTATATTCTTGCTTCGGGTTTTTACCCGCATAGCCGCGCAAGAAAATCCCTTGCCGCAGTTGGTCCATCGCTGCCAAGTGTTCTTTCCACAAATTATCCAGAATCTGCAAAACGATCTGCTTTTCTAGCAAGTGAATTTTGTCACCCACTGTCGCGCATTTCTTAGCATAGTCTTCATGCAAAACGGCTAGAATTTTCTCTCTGAGGCTTTCTTCAAAGAGTTTTTCGTCTGCATCTAGCCACGCTTGAATTGGTAATCTATTGGCGAATTGGGCTTCGATGCCTTTTTCCAAGCCTTCGATGTCCCACTGCTCAGGAACACTCTGTGGCGGAATATGAGCACTGATCACTTCGTTGCCCACTTCTTCCCGCATATTCGTTACAAGCTCAGAGATATCATCGCTCGCCATCAATTCATTACGTTGACGGTAAACAATCGTACGTTGATCATTGGCAACGTTGTCATATTCGAGAAGCTGTTTTCGAATATCGAAGTTGCGCCCTTCCACCTTGCGCTGCGCTTTCTCGATCGACTTGGACACCATGCCATGCTCGATGGCTTCACCGCGCTCCATACCCAAGGCTTGCATAAAGTTTTTCACACGTTCGGAGGCAAAGATGCGCATCAGACTGTCTTCTAATGACAGATAAAAACGGGAATAACCCGGGTCACCCTGTCGCCCAGAACGACCACGCAATTGGTTATCTATACGACGTGATTCATGACGCTCGGTGCCGATGATATGTAAGCCGCCTGCTTCGAGCACTTGTTGATGGCGCGCACGCCACTGCTCTTTTATCTCTTCGACTTTCTCGTCACTCGGATTATTTAAAGCGGCAACTTCGTGTTCCCACTTACCCCCAAGCACGATGTCGGTACCACGACCGGCCATGTTGGTAGCAATGGTGACAACTCCTGGGCGCCCAGCTTGCGCAATAATCTCCGCTTCTTTCTCATGGAATTTGGCATTCAATACTTCGTGCTGAATCTTCTCTTTCGTCAAAAATTTAGAGAGTATCTCAGAGGTATCGATAGAGGCCGTACCCACTAGAACTGGAGCTCCTTTCGCACTTATCTCCTTTATGTCACGCACAATCGCTTCGAACTTCTCTTCCATAGAAAGATAGATCAAATCGTTCATATCTTTGCGCAGCAAAGGTTTGTTCGACGGGATCACCACTACATCTAAGTCATAGATTTGCTTGAATTCAAATGCTTCTGTATCCGCTGTTCCCGTCATCCCTGAAAGTGTTTTGTACAGACGGAAATAATTTTGGAATGTGGTAGAGGCAAGAGTTTGGCTCTCACTTTGGATCTCGAGCCCTTCTTTCGCCTCAATTGCCTGATGCAGACCTTCTGACAGACGACGACCTTCCATCGTACGGCCAGTATGTTCATCAATCAGGACAATCTTGTTGTTCTGAACGATATATTCGACATCTTTATTAAACAGGTAGTGCGCTTTTAATGCGGAATGCACATGATGCAACAAACCTAAGTTCTTTGCAGCATAGAGGCTTTCGCCCTCCCCTAGCATTTTCATCTCGCTCAGCAAATCTTCAACGAACACATGACCACTTTCAGTCAATTCGACCTGGCGCGTCTTCTCGTCGATCACGAAATGGCCTGTTTCAACAAAATCGGTGTTCTTATCAATACTGAAGCCACCTTTTTCAGGCTTTCCTTCGCCCTTTTCAAGGCGTGGAATCAACGAGTTGATGGCCAAATATTGTTGCGAACTATCCTCAGCGGCACCGGAAATAATAAGCGGCGTTCGCGCTTCGTCAATGAGGATTGAGTCCACTTCATCGACAATGGCAAAATTGAGTTGCTTCTGCATTTTGTCTTCGATTCGGAACGCCATATTGTCGCGCAAATAGTCGAAGCCGAACTCATTGTTCGTGCCGTAGGTAATCGACGCCTCATATCCTGCCTTCTTGGCCTCATGACTTTGGCCAGAAATAATAACGCCTACGCTAAGGCCTAGGAATTCATACAGTGGGCGCATCCAATTCGCATCACGCTCAGCCAGATAGTCGTTCACAGTTACGATATGTACGCCAAGCCCAGTTAAACCATTCAGATAGGCTGGCAGAGTCGCAACGAGGGTCTTACCTTCCCCGGTTTTCATCTCGGCAATATTGCCTTCATGCAAAACCATGCCACCAATCATCTGCACGTCAAAATGGCGCATACCCATGACGCGTTTGCTCGCCTCTCGCACAATCGCAAAAGCCTCAGGCAACAGTGAGTTTAAGCTTTCACCTTTGTCGAAGCGCTCTTTAAACTCGGCTGTTTTTCCGCGTATCTCTTCGTCCGAGAGCGCCTCATAGCCGCTCTCTAAGGCATTGATTTTATTTACGGTTTTCTGAAGTTTTTTAAGTTGTCTTGAATTACTGCTACCAAAAATGGCGCTTAAGAAATTAAGGTTCATGATATCGCTTCGCTTAATAATAAAACTGGAATAAAAATAATTTACACAGACGCGCGGCAAAGGTCACCTCAACAGAGGCAACATCGCGTAAAGGGACAATAAGGAAATCTATCTAGAGGTTCGGTGAATATAAGACGATGGGTCTACGACTCGGCCATGCTTATACACCTCGAAATGCACGTGTGGACCAGTAGAGCGCCCAGTACTACCCACCAAGGCAATGGTTTGCCCTTTCTTGATTATCTCACCGACATCCACCAGGAGCTTTTCAGCATGCCCGTAGCGGGTCACATAACCATTGCCGTGGTTGACATCAACGGTGAGGCCATAGCCTTGTCGTTCGCCAGCCGCCGTAACCACACCCGCAGCCACGGCAATAATGTCTGCACCCGCCTCGCTAGTTGCGAAATCTACACCGGAATGCCAAGCCAATTTCCCTGTAAAAGGGTCTGTTCGACGCCCAAACGGTGAGGACATCCACCCTTGCTTAATTGGGCGACCCGTTAAAAAGGCATCGGATTCGAACTGCCTTTCGAGCATCAAACCTTCAATGATTTCAAGCTGTTGAGCACGATCAGCGATTTGCTGTTCCAGATCTGAAATCGCGGTGACGAAATCTGGCGGCGAATAGGGGATCGAATCGCTTAATAGTGGGCCGCCTACACCGGGAGGGCTAGAAAAGTTAAATTCGCCTGAATCCAATTGGGCGACAGTGGTAATGCGCTCACCTAGTGCCTCCATACGCAGTAGACGTGCCTGCAACATCGCCAAGCGCAGGGTCAGCGCTTCAATCTGCTCTTCGGATTCTTGTTTTAGACGTTCTAAGGCATCGGCTTGAGAGGCGAGATCTTCGCTCCAACCTTGACGGACTTCTAGAGAATATTCGTGAGAGTCTTGTGAGACGGCAAACTGATAACCGAGATAAGCAAAAGCGACAGGGGCACCCAAGATGCAAATCGACAGGAGGCCTTTCAGCCACCCTTTGAGGACAATCGTGCGAGTTTGACCATGATGTTGGTCAACTAATATCAATTTCATGGGTCTAGGTGTTCTCTGTTTAGTCCTAATGCAGAACACCTGAGCCAAGCTTAGGCAGCCGAACGTCAAACTTATACCCAAATATCAATGGGTTACAAATATGGAACGGTGCTAGAAAATTATCAGGCTGCGAGTACTGGTTTCATATAAGAAATAGGTACATGCGAGTCTGAGTCAAAACTGACAATTTCCCAGGCGTCTTTGTTATCTTCAAGCGACCTTAATAATGCATTATTCAATGCGTGTCCAGACTTATATCCTTTGAACTCGCCGATCAGGCTAAAGCCGATCATGTAAAGGTCACCGATGGCGTCCAGAATTTTGTGCTTCACGAACTCGTCTTCATAACGTAATCCGTCTTCGTTCAATACTTTATAGTCACCTACAGCAATGGCGTTGTCCATGCTCGCGCCTAATGCCAAGTTACGGTTACGCAATTCTTCAAACTCATGCATAAATCCGAATGTACGGGCACGGCTGACTTCTTTAACGAATGAAGTGCTGGAAAAATCAACACTCGCTGTCTTCGTATACTTACGATAAACAGGGTGATCGTAAAGCAGGGTATAACTAACCTTAAAGCCATCAAAGGGCTCTAGGCTTACTGATTTATCCCCATCGGAAACCGTTAGAGGCTTTTTGATGCGAATGAATTTTTTCAATGCTTTTTGCTCTTCGATGCCAGCGGACTGGATCAGGAAGACAAAAGGACCGGCGCTGCCGTCCATAATAGGCACTTCAGGCGCGCTGACATCAATATAGGCATTGTCGATCCCCAAACCTGACATCGCAGACATCAAATGCTCGATAGTCGAGATTCTGACATCTCCTTTCACAAGGGTCGTCGATAAGGTGGTATCGCCAACGTAAGTCGCGGTTGCTGGAATCTCCACCATAGGATCAAGATCGGTCCTTTTAAAGATAATTCCAGTGTCGATCGGTGCAGGTCGCAACGTCAGGTAGACTTTCTCGCCATTATGCAAACCCACTCCTGTGGCTCTGATAACGTTCTTCAAAGTTCTTTGATTTAGCATAGGTTCGTCTTTTCCTGATTAAATGTGAAGCCTGCATGACAGTTAGGGTCAATGCAGGCGGGATCATAGCAAATAACAAAAAATAACCCAAACATTTCCCAGCAACGACAATTTCATCGTGATTCTGGTTTTGCGACCTTAATTAGCGGTGAAACAGCCATTTCACCGCAATGCAGCGCTCAAAATTAATGATAATTTTGAGCGAAAGATCACATTAGTCTGCCTGACGACGCAAGAACGCTGGAATGTCCAAATAGTCCATATCCGTCTCCGCACCAACGGCTTTAGCCAGGCCAGAGGACTGTGGCATCGTATGGCTGGAGGCAGAAGAGGCAGTGCGCGAACGCAACGCCGCGGGGCGATCCAACTGACGGTAGTCAGTAACAACCGCTTTTGGCTGCTCGACAGGTTTTACTTCTTTGACTACGGCGCGCTCGCCCAAACCTGTCGCCACAACCGTCACGCGAATCTCTTCGCCCATGCTTGGGTCGATCACAGTACCAACAACTACAGTGGCATCATCTGAAGCGAACTCTTCGATTGTGTCACCCACTTCTGTGAACTCACCGAGGGAAAGGTTTTCGCCGGCCGTAATATTCACAAGAATGCCGCGAGCCCCATGCAGATTAACGTCTTCGAGAAGCGGGCTGCGAATAGCAGACTCAGCCGCCTCGCGCGCACGGCCTTCACCAGAGGCATAACCTGTGCCCATCATCGCCATGCCCATCTCTGACATCACAGTGCGCACATCGGCGAAGTCCACGTTGATCATGCCAGGACGCATAATCAAATCGGCTATCCCTTTAACTGCGCCCAACAATACGTCATTCGCTGCTTTGAATGCGTCTAGCAAACTCGCTGATTTACCCAACACCTCGAGCAATTTTTCATTTGGAATGGTGATCAAAGAATCGACGTGTTCGGACAACTCAACAATACCTTCATCAGCAATCAATGAACGTTTCTTGCCTTCGAAAGGAAAAGGACGAGTCACCACAGCAACAGTGAGAATTCCTAGCTCTTTTGCAACTTCTGCAAAAATAGGCGCCGCACCAGTGCCAGTTCCACCACCCATACCAGCAGTGATGAAAACCATATCCGCGCCTGCGAGAATTTCTGCGATTTCATCACGATCTTCTAACGCTGCCTGACGGCCGATCTCTGGATTTGCACCAGCACCTAGACCTTTAGTAACGCAACTACCCATCTGCAGTAATGTGCGAGCACCAAGATTGCTCAAGGCCTGCGCATCAGTATTGGCACACACGAATTCAACACCTTCAATGTGATTGGCAATCATGTGGCGCACTGCGTTGCCACCACCACCGCCTACACCGATCACTTTGATGACTGCATTCTGTGGCAAGCTATCGACTAATTCAAACATACGGCCTCCTGACTCATTATATTTCTTAAAACTAAATGTGATTAATTGATTATCTCTAAACTTTTTCTTACAAATTTTTCTTAATCCAAGCGCTAAACTTATCTCCAAATCCGATCTGTAATTCTTTCGGGGCGACGATACCTTCGCGATCTTGCTGTTGCTTAACCCCGTAGAGAAGCAAGCCAACCCCGGTCGAATAAATGGGGTTGCGTACGATATCGGAAAGCCCTTTTACATTCTGCGGAACGCCTATGCGCACAGGCGCGTGAAAGATCTCTTCTGCAAGTTCAACAACGCCTTCCATCTTGGAAGTGCCGCCGGTTAATACGATTCCTGCCGCCAGCATATTCTCGAAGCCACTGCGCTGAAGCTCTGCGCGAATCAAGGTAAATAGCTCGTCATAGCGTGGTTCAACCACTTCGGCTAATGCCTGGCGTGAGAGCTCGCGCGGCGGCCTATCACCAACGCTTGGCACCTTAATCGTCTCACCGACATTGGCTAACTGCGTTAACGCACAGGCATATTTGATCTTCAACTCATCGGCATTCTCAGTCGGTGTGCGCAGTGCCATTGCGATATCATTAGTGACTTGGTCCCCTGCGATTGGGATCACGCCTGTATGACGAATAGCCCCCTCTGTGAAGATGGCAATATCTGAAGTGCCGCCGCCAATATCCACTAGACAAACGCCAAGCTCTTTCTCATCTTCAGTGAGCACTGCATAACTTGAAGCCAGTTGTTCCAAAATAATTTCTTCTGTAACCAAACCACAACGCTTAATACACTTCTCGATATTTTGAGCCGCATTGATTGCACACGTCACCAAATGCACTTTCGCCTCTAAACGTACACCGGACATTCCTAAGGGCTCTTTCACACCCTCCTGCGAGTCGATCACGTATTCTTGCGGCAGAATATGCAATACTTTTTGATCAGCCGGGATCGCCACAGCTTGGGCCGCATCAATGACTCGTTCGATATCTGCACGGGTCACTTCCCCATCACGAATGGCGACAATGCCGTGCGAATTCATGCTGCGAATATGGCTACCTGCAATCCCTGCATATACTGAATGAATCTGACAACCAGCCATTAACTCGGCTTCTTCGATGGCTCTCTGAATAGACTCCACAGTGGACTCGATGTTCACTACGGTGCCTTTCTTAAGCCCCCTAGAACGGTGACTCCCTATCCCGACGATATCGAGACTTCCATCCGCTTTGATATCGCCGACGATTGCTACTACTTTCGACGTTCCGATATCCAAGCCAACGATGAGGTTTCCGCGTACTGATTCGCTCATAATCCGCGCACTCCTGAAGCTCGTGTAGATAACTGCTTATTAGCAATTTTTATGTCGTTCGCTGTGTTCATTTTGAAGCAACTCCGGCTGGCATAACTGTCTTGTTCCTAATTGATATTCCATTGCTATAACGCAAATCGACTGCTTCGATCTCTTCAAGCTGTGCGAAAAGATGGCGCGAATAAAAAGTGACAAATCGCTCCATTCTTTCCATGACGTCATTGCGCCCTATACTGACTTGCAAATCGTTCTCCATGCGCAAGGTCCAACTTCCGCGATCACTCAACGCAATCTCTCTTACTCGCAACCCGGTATCTGACAACATTTGCGAGAAAACTTGATACTGTTCCATCACCTTGCGCTCCATGCCCTCTGGACCTCGCAAGAGTGGCAGAGTGAAATCATCTGACTGCAGTTCCGGCGCAAAACTCTCACCATATTGATTCAATAGATGCTGGTCGCCCCAGCGTGCAATCGCGAGCTCTTCTGTAATTCCTACTGACAAAGTATCTGGCCAGATACGAGTGATCACCGCTTTTTCAATCCACGGGTCAGCTTCTAGTTGTTCTTTGATCGCTCGCACATCCAAGGCAAAAAAACCGGCATTCAAATGGGCAGCCAATGCAGCACGGATATGCCCTTCGTTCGCCCTTTGCAGTTCGTTTGCCATCTTCACCACACGAATTGGTTTATTCACATAGGCATTGATTTGCTCACGGTTCTGAGTCACTAGCACTGCCATACAAAGCACTAGCACAACCATCAAAACCCCCGCGCGACTCTTGCGAGCCGGCCCTTGCGCTTGCTCTTGTTGTTTCTGCAGAGGCACGGCGCCACGTGGTATGTCGCGCATACCGCCGTGTGCTGAAAAACCTTGTTTTTGTGTCGCTCTGCTCATGGCCTTAGTGGCACTCTCTTAGTTTGTCGTTGTCAAAATGTGTATTAGTAATTGGCTAAAGCTCAACCCTTTGGCAGTGGCTGCCATCGGCACTAATGAATGGTCTGTCATCCCTGGCACTGTATTGACTTCTAGCAGGTAAAACTTGCCAGCGGCATCGCGCATCAAATCAACCCGTCCCCACCCAGTACAGCCAAGTGCTAAGAACGCGCTCAAAGATAGCGCTTGCACTTCGCTCTCAGCCTGCGCATCGATTGGAGCTGGACATAAATACTGCGTGTCATTGGCAATGTATTTGGCGTTGTAGTCATAGAACACATGGGATGTGTGCAGCTCTATTACGGGTAGTGGCTCTCCATCTAAAATAGCGACTGTAAACTCAGTGCCAGCAATAAACTGCTCGGCCATGACCTCTGAGTCATACTCGCTCGCCAAGGCAAAGGCTTCGCGAAGTTTCTCTGGGCTATCGACAATCGACATCCCAATGCTCGAACCCTCACGCACTGGCTTTACCACCGCTTTACCAAGTTCATCCATTACTGCTTGCCAATCTGTTGTGGCGTCGAGTACGAAGAAATTCGGTGTAGGCAATCCAATTTGTTGCCATATGTATTTTGTTTTTACTTTGTCCATTGCTAGCGCCGAGGCCAACACACCACTACCCGTATAAGGTATCTGCAAAAACTCCAAAAGGCCTTGCAGAGTGCCATCTTCACCGCCGCGCCCATGTAACACATTAAAGACTCTTTGAATGTTTTGAGCCTGTAACTGCACAGCAAGGTCTTTCTTGGCATCAATTCCTACCGCATCAACCCCGACACTAAGCAAGGCTTCAAGAACCGCACTGCCGCTTTTTAGTGACACTTCGCGCTCAGCAGAATTGCCGCCCATCACAACAGCGACACGCCCTAATTGAGCGATAACTTCCTGCATCTGAGTGTTTAATTCAGTCATACTATTAAACCTTGCTCGCTCAACTGCTTAGCTAGAGAACCGACACTGCCAGCGCCTTGGGTGATGACGATGTCGCCATCACGGAGCACTTCTGTTAATACCTGACGAATATCTGTTTCATCTTGGACATACACTGGGTCAACTCGACCTCGCGCACGAATGCTGCGACATAGACTGCGCGAATCGGCACCGGGTATTGCGTCTTCACCAGCGGAATACACTTCCAACATTAATAAGACGTCCACGTCCGAGAGGACTATGACAAAATCTTCATAAAGGTCTTTAGTGCGAGTGTAACGGTGTGGTTGATAGATCATGACGATGCGTGAATCTGGCCATCCATCACGCAATGCCGCAATCGTGGCCGCCACTTCGCGTGGGTGATGACCATAATCATCCAGTAGCATTGCCGTTCCGTCACGCACTGGGAATTGCCCTTGCATCTCGAAACGTCGACCGACGCCTTGAAATTTACTCAGCCCTGCAAAAATGTGCTCATCACTAATCCCTTCATCGCTCGCGATGGCAACGGCCGCTGCTGCATTCAAGGCATTATGACGACCAGGAATATTGAGATTGATGCGCAGCGTTCCTTCGCGCTCTGGGCGCACAATGTCGAACTGTGTGAATTGACGATCTTGGCTCAGATTGACAATTCGATAGTCTGCTTTGTCTGCAAAACCATAGGTCAATGTTGGTCTTGCGATCTGCGGCAAAATTTCAGCCACCACTGGGTCGTCGATACACATCACAGCAAGACCATAAAATGGCAAGTTATGCAGAAATTCTAAGAAGTATTTCTTCAACTTATTGAAATCACCCTCATAGGTGCTCATGTGATCGGCATCGATATTAGTGACAACCGTAACCATCGGCTGAAGATGAATGAACGACGCGTCGCTCTCATCAGCCTCTGCGACTAAGTAACGACTCTCTCCTAGCGCGGCGTTAGCACCGGCACTATTGAGCAAACCACCAATCACGAAAGTGGGGTCTAAACCTGCTTCGGCAAAAATGGAAGCCACCAAACTGGTTGTCGTGGTCTTGCCGTGTGTCCCGGCAATTGCAATACCATGACGATAACGCATCAGCTCCGCCAACATTTCTGCACGAGGAATGATTGGACGCCCCGCCTCTCTTGCTGCCACTAGTTCAGGGTTCTCTGAGTTTACGGCACTGGAATAGACAACTACATCGGCACTCTCAACGTTCTCAGTTCGGTGGCCGATAAATACCTGTGCCCCTAAGTTCACTAAACGCTGAGTAACAGGCGATTGACGAATATCAGACCCTGTGACGGCATAGCCTTGGTTGAGCAACACTTCCGCTATGCCGCACATACCAGCGCCACCAATACCAACAAAATGAATCGTTTTTATACGACGCATCTCCGGTACGGGGTTTGCCTTATTCTGTTTACGAGTCATTGTCATGCCTTCACTATCCTTTACAAGCATCCATGCATTGATTTGCGACTAATTCATTGGCATCAAAGCGCGCTATTTTTCTCGCTCTTTGGGCCATCATTTCTAATGCTTCACGGTCATCTTGAAATCTTGCAAGCAGCTGTTGCAATTTCTCAGCATCGAGGTCTTTTTGTTGAATCAACACTGCCGCGTTGTCTTCACTTAAACTCTGCGCATTACGAGTTTGATGGTCATCTACTGCATAAGGGTATGGCACCAATACTGAGGCGATACCTGCTGCCGCGACCTCACTCACCGTCAACGCTCCGGCTCGACAAACAACGATGTCTGCCCAGTCATACGCTGCCGCCATATCATCGATAAAAGCGTCTACTCGACAAGCTTCATTCAATATCAACCCTGCTTTTGCATAGGCCTGCTGTGTCACTTCGATATTTTTCTTACCAACCTGGTGCCAAATTTGCGGGCGCGCCTCTGGCGTAAACATCGCTAAAACCGTTGGCATTAATTCGTTAATTGCCACAGCACCCAGGCTGCCACCCAGAACCAAAATTCTCAGCGGCCCAGCACTAGCGACATAGTTTTTCTGAGCTAGTGCACTGATGTCTTCGCGCACCGGATTGCCAGTAGTGATGGCTTTTACTGACTCGGAGAAGGTGCCCGGGAATGCCTGCATCACGGTATTGGCAATTTTCGCTAGTAAGCGATTACTAAATCCAGCAATCGCGTTTTGCTCATGAATCAGCAACGGCTTGCCGGAGAGCTTCGCCGCTACCCCGCCAGGGCCTGTGACATAACCGCCCATTCCCAACACGCAGCAGGGCTTTACTCTACGAATTACGCCTAAGGCTTGCACGATTGCACTGAGAATCATAAAAGGGGCCACGATCATGCTAAAAAAACCTTTGCCTCTTAGCCCTTTCACATCAATCAAATGCAATGGGATGTCAGTCCCATTGACTACATCGACCTCTAAGCCTCGCGCCGTTCCCAACCATGCAATACTGAAACCTTTGTTTTGTAGATTGCGAGCGATACTCAGTGCTGGAAAAATATGTCCACCAGTCCCGCCTGCCATAATCAATACCGTTTTAGAAGACATCAGCGTCGACCTCGCTGCGCCTGAGGCAATGATTTTTGTTCGTGCTCAAATTGAATTCGCACCAACACGGCCACCATGAAACAACTCACTAGCAGAGAGTTTCCGCCGTAACTTAAAAACGGAAGTGTTAGACCTTTTGTTGGCAGCAGTCCGATGTTCACCCCTACATTGATAAGTGTCTGGCAGGCAATCAACATCGCGATACCATAAGCGACATAGGCTGCAAATAGATCGCCTTGCGCCTCAACTTTACGGCCAATAACGAAGGCTTGTGCCACTAGCGCTATAAACAAACCTACAATAGTGCTAACTCCCACCAAACCGAACTCTTCTGCCACGATCGCTAGAACAAAATCAGTGTGTGCCTCAGGCAAGAAATATAGCTTTTGAATACTGTTGCCTAAGCCCTCTCCGAAGAAGCCACCACGACCAAACGCAATTAGAGCTTGAGTCAGCTGATAACCTTCCCCGTAGACATATTCGGCTGCCCAAGGATTAAGGAAGGAAGAGAAGCGATCGAGAACATAGGGTTTCATAATTGCCAAAACGATGACCGCACCAAGACAAGCGGCAAGGACAAGCAAAAATCGATGCAACTTTGCGCCAGCAAGAAAGATCATGCTGAAACAAGTCCCTATCATGATCACCATCGCTCCGTGGTCTGGCTCGAAATGCAATAAGACAATTGCCGCAGCAAGGATCAACATTGGTTTTACAAACCCAACCCAAGTTGCAATAACCTCTTCACGTCTTCGCTCGAGATAGGCCGCTAGATAGAAGACGAAAAACAGTTTCGCCATCTCAGAAGGCTGCAGATTGTAAAAACCAAGATCGATCCAACGCGCACTACCATTGACTACTTTCCCTATACCAGGAACAAGCACAAGCGCTAAGAGAATAAACGAACAAACAAGCAACACACCACTGACCGAATACCAAAACCGCGTTGGGATATTCAGCGTTATTGCAATCACCGCAAACGATAGAACGGTGAAAAATAACTGGCGCTTCATGTAGAAAAATGGATCGCCATATTGACCATTAGCGATCTCTATTGAGGCGGAGGTCATCATCAACAAACCCACTGTCATCAAAACAAAGATGATGATCAATAAAGCATTAGGCTTGAATGTTTGTGGCTGGCGCCCTTGGATGGCGCTATAGACTGAAAGCGAAGGTGTGCTCATGACAAAGCCTCCACTGTCTCACTAAAGACTCGTCCACGATGGGTAAAATCATTGAACATATCGAAGCTTGCGCATGCCGGTGAAAGCAATACCGCATCGCCTTCATTGGCGTTCTGTGCGGCTATGGCAACCGCCTCTTGCAGGCTATTGGCAAACACTATTTCAATAGAGTTCTTCATGGCTGCCGCCATATTCTTAGCATCGCGTCCAATCAAAACAGCCAACTTCACAAACGTCTCTAGCACTGGCGCCATAATGGAAAAATCGGCACCTTTGTCAACACCACCAGCGATAAGGATCAGTTTGCCCTTAATAAGTTCGCCGAGGCTTTCTATGGCTACAATACTCGCGCCGACATTAGTGCCTTTTGAATCATTGTAGTAATCCACGCCATGCACTCGACGCAGCCATTGACAGCGATGTGGCAAACCCGGGAAAGTTGTTAAGGCACTCAACATCGCCTCACGCGGCAATCCAATCGCCTCACCAAGCGCGAGCGCTGCCAGTGCATTAGCGATATTGTGTTTACCGGCCACCTTTAAAGATTTGATATCGAGCAGTGCCTCATTGCCAAAAGCAAGAAAACTTGTCTCGTTTTTCTGCACTACTCCCCACTCACCGGCGTTAGGTATCTCTAATCCAAAATGACTGATAGCGAGCCCTTGACTGTTCCATGGTTGGCTTGCTGCATCATCTTTATTGACGATCGCGTTTTCAGCCCCTAAGAAAATGCGTTGCTTGGCCGCTTCATACTCATGTTTGTTCGCATAACGGTCCATGTGATCATCACTGACATTGAGAATCACCGCAGCCTTCGCAGCCAGGTGAGGCGTTGTCTCAAGCTGAAAACTAGAAAGCTCTAAAATATAGACGTCTTTAGGATCTTGGCGCAGAAGATCTAGAGCAGGGGAAGCTTCGGCGCCATCAAGATTGCCCCCAAGCCCGACACTCAAACCAGCCTGGCGCGCCATCATTGCCAGCAAAGTGACAACGGTGCTCTTACCATTGGAGCCTGTCACTGCTACAACGGGCTGTTCTTGCGCTTCACTAAAGAGGGCGATATCACCAACTATACGCACGCCCGCCTCTGCTGCCGCCTTTATCGCCGGAGTCTGAACACTGACCCCTGGGCTCAACAACAACTCGTCAGCTTGACACAACAAGGTTTGCGAGAACTCACCCAATGTCAACGCCACTTCGGGAAACTCAGCTTGGAACTGCGCAAGACCAGGAGGCGATTGGCGGCTATCAATGACTTCAAAAGCAAGATTTTTTGAGCGCAAATAGCGGGCACAGGATAATCCTGTCGTTCCTAACCCCACTATAATTCGATGCAAATGCGCCACAAGTCTTCCTTTATTTTCTCGTAATATTTATCGTAGTTTCAGTGTCGCTAAACCAAACAGCACTAGCATGACTGTGATAATCCAGAATCGTACAATCACTCTTGGCTCAGGCCAGCCTTTCAACTCGAAATGGTGATGCAGCGGTGCCATGCGAAAAATACGCTTACCCGTAAGCTTGAATGAACCCACTTGTAGAATGACTGACACCGTCTCCATGACGAAAATGCCACCCATAATGAACAACACGATCTCATGCCTAGCAATGATGGCTACCACGCCGAGTGCAGCGCCAAGGGCAAGCGCGCCCACGTCACCCATAAATACTTGAGCTGGGTAGGTGTTAAACCAAAGAAAACCAAGACCAGCCCCCACTAAGGTGCCGCAAAATATCACTAGCTCACCTGCACCTGCCACATAGGGAATACGCAAATACTCAGAAAACTCTACGTGCCCTGCGAGGTAGGCAATAATTCCTAGAGCGCCCCCCACCATTACTGTTGGCAGAATCGCTAGCCCATCTAGGCCATCGGTAAGATTCACAGCGTTGCTACTTCCCACAATGACAAAATAGGAAATCACGATATAGAGGATGCCAATATTAAGAGACACATCCTTAAAGAAAGGGACAATGTAATGCGTCTCTGCTGGGCCTATCGCAGAAAAATATAGGAAAATGGCGGCGCCAAATCCCGCCACCGATTGCCAAAAATACTTCCATCGTGCCGGCAAACCTTGCGGGTTTTTCTCAAATACTTTGCGATAGTCATCAACCCAACCGATCGCACCAAACATCAAAGTGACGGCGAGAGTTGTCCAGACATAATGGTTATTGAGGTCAGACCAAAGCAATGTGCTGAACAACATACTGACGATAATCAGCGCGCCACCCATGGTCGGCGTACCAGCCTTGCTCAAGTGACTTTCAGGACCATCGTCGCGAACGACTTGCCCAATCTGCATGGAGTTAAGCCTGCGAATCATCCAAGGGCCTATCCACAAAGAAATAAACAAGGCCGTAAGAATACTGAAAATACCGCGCACGGTAATGTACTGAAATACAGCGAAGCCGCTATCGATCTGAGTAAGATAACTTGCAAGCCATACCAGCATTATAAAGACACTCCCATTTTTAATTGCTCTACTACACGTTCCATGGCGGCACTGCGTGATCCTTTTACAAGGGCAGTATCACCTTCGCTCAATTCATTTTTTGCGGCAGCAATAAGATCTATCTGTTTCACAAAATGCCGACCTGACGCACCAAAACTCTGTGCAGCCAAAACAGCATGGTGACCAGTCGCCCACAGGGCATCGATTCCTTTTTGTCTCGCGTATTCACCTACCTCTGTATGCGCCTGCGCCGCCTGCAAACCCAACTCGCCCATATCTCCTACAATCAAAATCTTACGGCCCGCCTGCTCTGCCAATACATCGATCGCTGCATGAAATGACGACGGGCTAGCGTTGTAGCTATCATCGATCAGTATCGAATTCGCTATTCCTGCTAGTAGCTGCAGGCGCCCAGCGACAGCTTTGACGTTCGCCAAACCACTTTGCACGTCCTTTAGTGTCGCTCCCGATTCAATACAGGCAGCGGCGGCAGCCAGGGAGTTGAGTACGTTGTGACGCCCCGCTAGCCCCAAACTGATTTCGATGTCTCCTTGTGGAGTGACTAGTTGAAAGGCACTACGACCATTACTCCCAAGCAATAAGTTCTTAGCGTGATAGTCGGCAGCGTTCTGCAACCCGAAGCTCTTCACGTTTTTAGTTGCCGCGCGCTTGCTCCAGACGGCAAAGTGCGGCGAATCGGCATTGAGGATTGCAACGCCATCCTCGGTCAGGCCATCAATGATTTCGCCCTTGGTGCGCACGACGCCTTCAAGATCACCAAAGCCCTCTATATGTGTTGCTTCGGCGTTTGTGAGTACGGCCACATTCGGTGTCACCATCGCCACGGTATAGGCAATCTCACCTAAACCACTCGCCCCAAGCTCGATCACTGCACAATCATGTTCGGCGTTCAATTCTAGAAGCGTTAATGGCACACCGATGTGGTTGTTAAAGTTGCCACGTGTCACCAACACATTGCGACATTCGCTCATAATGTTGGCACACATCTCTTTCACAGTGGTTTTACCCTGGCTTCCTGTGATCGCGATAAAATGCGCAGTGGAGGCTTCGCGATTTAGACGGGCAATCTGTCCCAACGCTTCGGTCGTGTCACTTACTTGTAAAACTGGCACAGTACTGTGGACGGGTTTGGACACCACCGTTGCGCATGCGCCTTTCTCAATAGCGTCCAGCACAAATTCATTGCCGTCGAAATGCTCGCCCACCAAAGCAACATAAAGCGCGCCCTCAGGCAGAGCCCTAGTATCCGTCGACACGGCGCTGAAGTTCACATCGGCACCGAAGTGCTTTCCTGAAAGTTCGCTGTTTATTTGTGCCAAGCTCATGTCGCGTATCACAGAATCACCTGTGCCCTGTATGGGTAGAATTGAGACGTCGCGCTAAGGCCAACCTTGCTTGCTTAACGTCACTGAACACCATTTTCTGACCATTCACGTCTTGATAATTTTCATGCCCCTTTCCTGCTAAGAGCACCACATCGCCGACGCCCGCATTAGAGATCGCAAACTCAATTGCTTGCGCACGGTCACGCTGCACTGTGAGCTTAGACTTATCATCAACCCCTAGAACGATCTGTCTTACGATTTCATCGGCGTCTTCTTTACGAGGATTGTCATCGGTCACTACGAGAATATCGGCAAACTGCTCGGCCATTTCGGCCATCAAGGGACGCTTGCCTTGGTCACGATTGCCACCACAGCCGAACACGCACCAGATGCGCCCAGTGAAATGCTCTCGCAAAGCCTGTAACGCTACACGCAGAGCGTCTGGCGTATGGGCATAATCCACTACTACCGTCACATCGGCGCTTTCATCGCCGATCATCTCCATACGTCCGGACACAGCGCTAACACGTGCAAGATGATCAAATAGCACATCGATATCAAAATCGGTGCGGCTACTCTCGCTCGCCAACAAAGACGTGAGAACGGCCATGAGATTACTGAAGTTAAACGTACCTAGAAGCGAGCCTTGCAAGTCACCATCACCAAAAGGAGTATGGACACGCGCCTTAAAGCCTTCACGGTTGCGCTCTAACTTCAACGCATAGACATCGGCCTGTGAGTTACCAACACTGTAGGTATAACTCTTAACATGTGGTGCTAGGGCATTAAGAAGCTGGCTCGCAAAGGGATCATCTATATTGACAACAGCGCTACTCAAGCTCTCAAACATAAACAGTTTGCGCTTGGTATCTGCATACTCTTCCATGCTGCCGTGATAATCCAAGTGATCACGTGTTAGATTAGTGAATACGGCTATGTCGAACTTCACACCATTGACTCGATGCTGATGCAGCCCTTGCGAAGACACTTCCATCGCAACACTGTCCGCCCCCGAAAAACGCATGTCGGCAAGCGCACTATGCACTTGCACTGGATCTGGAGTCGTGTAGGAAGATTCAGAAAGCTCCGGTGGAATACCAATACCAAGCGTGCCAATCACTCCGCAATGACGCTTCATGCTATTGAGAACTTGCGCGATAAACTGAGTACAACTCGTTTTTCCGTTTGTGCCAGTCACACCAAACATTGTCATTGCTGCGCTAGGCTCGTCGAAGAACCGGCTGACTATCTCGCCCGTGCGAGCAGACAGATCAGCAATAGCCACAACCACGACACCTTGTCGAACACTCACGCCCTGCCAAGGCCCACCTGCATGCGCGAGCACCGCAACTGCACCACGTTCAATCGCTGCATCGATATAATCTCGTGCGTCATGGTTTTTTCCGAAGCACGCGAAAAAAAGATCACCGGGTTTGACTAAACGGCTATCCAATTGCACACCACTGACACGCACAGAAAATGCAGACGGCAGATCACGGGGCAATTCCGTGAGTCCATCGAGCAGCTGATCGAGTGTAGTTGTGTACAAAATATTTTCCGCTATATTCATTGCGCCGCTCCCATTAGAGTGCGCTCAGTTTCAACAATTGTGCATCGTCTAATCTATCGGGTGTCACGTTCAAAATTCGCATCGCGCCGGTCACGATCTTTGAGAAAAGTGGTGCAGCCACTTGACTACCGTAGTGCTCTCGCCCACTAGGCTCATTCATAATGATTACGACCACTATGCGCGGGTCGCTTGCAGGGGCATAACCCACGAAGAGTGAGTTATACACATTACTCTCGTAACCTGAAGCGCCCACAACGTGTGCGGTACCAGTCTTTCCAGCAACACTATAAAAAGGCACATTGGCCGCCGTCGCACCACCGCCTCGCTCTTTGTCGACTACCGTCTCTAACGCAGCCATCACATTGCGAGAAATCGTCTCGCTCAGAACGCGCTCAGTGGGCATCGATGCCAAGGCATCTGGTTGCACTTTTAACATTGATACCGGCTTTTTAATCCCGCCGCCCACTAAAGTGGTATAGGCGCTCGCGAGCTGCAGGGCCGAGACCGACAAACCATAACCATAGGAAAGTGTTGCCGTTTCAATATCATGCCAAATGCGATGATTAGGTAGCACACCACTACGCTCACCAGGGAACCCTGTCCCGGTGTCCGTACCAAACCCAACTCGTTCGAGCAAATTACGCAGCGGCTCATGCCCAATAGCCAAGGCCAACTTAGTGGCGCCGACGTTGCTCGATTTCGTGATAACCCCTTGTACAGTCAACATGCCGTGGTTGATCGCACGAGTTGTCGCATCGGTGACGTAGTCACGACCAACCCGTATACGGCCTGGACTAGTATCGACCAGAGTTTCAGGCGTAAACATGCCTGACTCCAAAGCAGCGGCAACTGTAAACGCCTTAACTGTCGAACCTGGCTCGACCAAGTCCGTCACAGCCCGATTCCTCAGCGCACTGAAGTCAGTAATGGTGCTACGATTATTTGGGTTGTAGGATGGCTGGTTAACCATCGCTAAAACTTCACCTGTGGCAACATCCATGACCACAACAGAGGCAGATCGTGCGCCACGCAACATGTATTCAGACTTCAACTCTTTGTAAGCATGATTCTGAATTCTAAAATCGATGCTTAATTCAAGATCTTGCCCAGGCTGGGCTGGGGCTAGTGTGTCTAGCTCTTTAATGACACGCCCACGACGGTCTTTCATCACTTGCTGCCTGCCGGGCACGCCCTGAAGCCACTCGTCATACGCCAGCTCAAGACCTTCTTGCCCGCTATCATCGACATTCGTAAAGCCGACCACATGGGCAGCTATCTCACCTTGCGGATAATAACGCTGATATTCCTGCCGCGAATAAACCCCGTCTATTCCCAAGGCCAGCACTCTATCTGCTTCTGCCGGAGACATACGACGCTTCACGAATAGAAATTCTTTGTCAGCATTTGCTGCGATATTGGCCGCCAAAACTTGCGACTCCATTTGTAGCTCAAACGCCAGAATTTCAATATCTCTGAGCTCTTGTGAAATTTCCTTCGGGTTAACCCAAATAGATTTTACCGGCGTACTGACAGCCAAAGGCTCGCCATTACGATCGGTAATCATGCCGCGATTTGCCGACAGGGGTTCCGTGCGAATTGTGCGCGCATCCCCTTGGCCTTGCAGAAAGTCTTTCTGAAGCACGTGCAAAGACGTCAACTTCCAAAACACTGCAACAACACAAAGCAGCATCACAAAGAAGATAAGGTAAAGACGCCAAACAATAGGCTTATGTTCTGTCTTATTAGTCATAACGCACCATGACGATTTCCGAGATGTCCGGTATCTCCATCGCAAGCTCATCAATAGCCTTGCGCTCGATCCTGCTTTCCAAACTGAACGTACTTTGTTCGATCAACAACTGACCCCATTGCACTTGCAGCTCGTTGCGCTGAGTTTTCAATTGCTGCAATTCGTTGAGCAAATAGCGATTTTTAAACGTGGTATAGATAACCGACAAACCAGAGACAAGGACGCAAAGCAACAAAACCATAATTAAAACCATGCGCGGCGAAAACAATGCAGACCAGCGATAAATAGTGGTTTGCATGGCTGCGCGTCGTGCACTCGCGTTCACATTTATTTTATTAGCCTGTGCTCTCATAAAGGGCATCTTCTTCTAGTAAGACTTTATGTACTTAAGCGATTTTCTCAGCAATACGCATAATGGCGCTGCGCGATCTTTGATTGCGCGCTACCTCTTCGCCACTTGCTTTTACTGCTTTACCAATTTTCCTTACTCGCGGATTCAAATCAGAGAACTGCACCGGCACTCCCGCCGGATAATCATCTCCGCGCGCTTGCTTGGCAATAAATTGCTTGACGATTCGATCTTCTAAAGAGTGAAAACTAATCACCACCAAACGACCACCAACACTCAGCACTTCCAATGCTTGCGTCAGAACGCTTTGCAGATCTTCAAGCTCACGATTGATGTGAATACGAATGGCTTGGAATGCGCGCGTTGCTGGATGCTTGTGTTTCTCCCACGCGGGATTGGCCTGTTTCACAATTTCGGCTAACTGTAGAGTCGTAATGATGGGAGTCTCTTTGCGGTATTCAACGATCGCGCGCGCCATACGACGGGAAAACTTTTCTTCGCCGTAGCGATAGATCACATCGGCAATCTCTTGCTCAGGTGCCGACTCTATCCATTGCGCTGCACTTTGCCCTTCGTTCGGATTCATTCTCATATCCAAAGGACCATCTTGAGTAAAACTAAAACCGCGTTGTGCCTCGTCCAATTGCGGCGAAGACACGCCTAAATCCAACAAAATCCCGCTCACCTTCCCTTTCTTTCCTGCCGCTTCCACTAACTGCGCCAACATGGAAAAACTTCCTTGGGCGATTTTAAAACGTGAGTCTGCGCAGAACTCTTGCTCTGCCGTGGCGATTGCCTGTGGGTCTTTGTCGATCCCGAGCAATTGCCCGTCTTCACCCAACATGGACAGGATAAGTTTCGAATGACCACCGCGGCCAAAAGTCCCATCCACGTAATAACCTGACTTGTCTGTGATCAGCGCTTCAACCGCTGGCGTCAATAGCACTGTTTCATGCGCAGCATCGTTTGTTTGTTCAGTCATGCGTTTTTCTCCAACACGTCATTCCAAACAAAACACTCAAAGAAACGCAGCAAAAAGTTTGCGCCCATCACAATGATAGCGACTGCAGTTCAGCCGGCATTTCGCCGCTCGAACTTGTTTCGGACAACCAAAGCTCAGTTTGCTCTGCCCAATTTTTCTCGCTCCACAACTCAAGCTTCTTACCTTGACCAACTAGGGCCACATGCTTATCAAGCTCAGCGTGGTTGCGCAGCACTTGCGATAGCAAGATTCGGCCACTGCGATCCATCTCTACATCAGTGGCATAACCAATCATCATGCGCTGAAACTTACGCGTCTCTGGGTTGAAGCTAGACAGGCTCTCAATTTTCTTCTGTATGTCTTCCCAAGTGTCGATTGGGTAGATCAACAAACATTTGGCCATGGGATCGATAGTGGCAACGAGGCGACCATCAAAATCGCTATGCAATTGATCACGGTAGCGCGCCGGCATAGCCATGCGCCCTTTCGGATCCAAATTGATAACGTTGACGCCTCTGAACACTGTCATTCCTTTAAAGCTTGCTAAGTTTTTCCACCGGAGGGCAATTTTCTCCACTTTTCTACAGAATTACCCACTTTTTTCCACCTTGCGACACTATAGGCACAGCAATGCCCTAGCGCAAGCACTATTTGTGCGTTTTTTTAGGAAAATGCTTATAAAAATCCGGAAGTTACGTGCGATGCTTCGCGCAAAAGAAGGGAACAGGAGCAATATCAGAACACTAGCAATTACACTTAAAGTGGTTTGTTAAGAGAGTTGAGGTTTTGACTATTGTGATACGGATAACATGAAGGGAAAAAACTGAGTCAGCCTATAAGCCGGGTTCTGTCGTGGACAGTCATTCATCTGGGACTGACATCACTGTCAGCCTCAAGCAACCTACCCGAATCCAGTGCGAGCCACACCCTTGGATTCCTATTTGGTCTTGCTCCGAACGGGGTTTGCCGTGCCACGAACTGTTGCCAGTCGCGCGGTGCGCTCTTACCGCACCCTTTCACCCTTACCGCCCGATTTGCATCGGGGTTGGCGGTCTACTCTCTGCTGCACTTTCCGTAGGCTTTCGCCTCCCAGGCGTTACCTGGCGTTCTGCTCTATGGAGCCCGGACTTTCCTCTGCTTAGCACCTTATAAAGTCGCCTAAACGACTAACAAAGAAATCCAAACAGCGACTGTCCAGCTGACTCGAGGCGCAGATTAAGGCAGAGGGACTGTTTATACAAGCAAATTGTGATAATCATTGCACACTTAGGCGCTATGCAAGCGCGCGAGCTCTGTGGCACACTCATTAAGCATTCGCTGCGTCTTTCTACGAGCATTCATGACAAGCACTTCAACTTTTTCCAAAACCATGACACGGATTGCGCTACGTACACTATTACTGGTGGGAAGCCTTTGCGTGGCCACGGCTTTGCTTGGCATTCTCTTTATTGACACCATCGCCCGGATGGCTCTGGCCCCTTCGCTATCCGAGCTAGGGATAGAGCTTGAGGAGATAGCCGGTTTACAACTACGCCCGCAAAGCATCGAAATAGAGCGCATCGATTTTCGTGTAGACGGCAGCCCCGCAGCGAGCCGACTAGAACACTTGACCATTCATTACAATTGGCGGGAATTACTCACCGGAAAAGTCATAGCGATTCACGCGCAAAACCTACAGCTTTCGCTTACACAGACAGACTCTGCCCAGTCACCTGCGACCAACAACGACTCCTCGCCCCTGCCATCACTAGATTCTATTCAGCCGCTTATTGTCACCCTACCCTTCGAGACTGCAATCATCGACTCGCTCACACTCAGCCCTTACCTTGATGCCGCACGAGTCTCCTTGCAAAAGCATAGCACCTCCCTGCTAGCCGAGCTCGCTCACGGCGAGCTGCAGGCCGCGCTTAGCCTGCAATGGCAAGAGACTTGGTCGCCGGACGCCCCCGCAAACCTCACAGGCTCTATTGCATTGGCTAACCGACAGCTTCCAGTGCTCGATAGCGATTTCACTCTGAGCGAGCAACAAGCACAAACTCGCTTAAACGCCAGCGTGCACATGCAGGTCGAACGACTGCAAATGCTGTTGGACGAACATGAACTGGCATTATCACAACTCATCGAACTGCAAGGCGATCTTGCTTTCGAGCTTAGCCTTGCCACCACAGATACCGCCCAACGTGACTTAAATTTCGAGCTTTGGGTTCCAGCCGCGCAGCCCTTGAATATAAAGTTTAATGACAATGCCACTCTCGCCACTAGCACCCTTCAATGGCTCAACCCCGCCGAGTTGAACATCAATGGCGACATAGGGCTGTCCGAGCTTGGTTTGAGCATTAACGCCAATGACCTGACAGGGCAATTTACTCTGACCCCTTTGCAAGGCGCAGCCACAACGGTGGCAGTCAAGATCCCTTCCTTAGCACTAACATGCACAGACATCGAACATTGCACCGCTGACATGAGCACCACGATAGAGCTCGATACCTACAACACGGACGAGTTAAGCGCGAATACACTGTTGGTCATTAGCGACTACACCGTGATCCTATCGCCCGAACAATCACTATTTGTGTTCGCACAAGGTTCACGCTTGCAAGCCAATACATTGCAAGTTGCTGACTACGCATTGGTGAACCCCAATGTGCTCGTGCAGGACAGCCTAGAAATCACGCTCACAAACGACGGTGATTGGCAGGCAGTGAGCAAGGCAATCGATTTTATTATCCCGGATCTAATTAGCGCCGAAAAAAGCACCCATTTTGCCGTCGCCGCACAACGTTTTCAGGCAAATAGTAGCCGCAATAATGCTCTGGGATTTCAGGTAGAGGGTGATCTGCAATTTAGAAACATCGGCAGTGACTGGCTGACGCTTGCTCTTCGCAAGCCTGAAATCAATTTAAGCGTTCAAGCCACTGATGACGAAATCAATATACAAGGCAACGCACACTTGGCCGATCGCGAAATAATGCTAATAGATGCTGGGTGGGCATTAATTCAAAACACTGGCACATTAAACATCGCCATTCCTGAGATTTCTTTTGGTGACGGCAATCAAAGCTTTAGCCAATTTTTCTTTCGCCTGCCAATTAGTGCAGACCTAATTGATGGCACTTTGCAAGGACAGGCGACACTGCAGGTGCAACAAGATGAGGCGCTTAATTGGCTAATCGACGGACCGGTTTCTTTAGACGCCAATGCCCTAAGTGGTTTTTACGAAGAAATAGGGCTTATTAAGTTCAGCGCGGCGCTAAATGGAGAACTCCTAGACAGCTCACAGTTTAGGAGCGAGCAAAACCTACCAATAAGCATAGAGCGCATCGACGTTGGCTTACCAATCGAAAATATTAAGCTCAACTATTCTGTTAGTACACCGGATACGCTATTGCTGGTCAACGGGTTTGAGGCGAGCCTCTTTCGCGGCAAAGTGAGTAGCAACACGATAGCTTTTGACTGGAGCGCCCAGCGCAATCAGGCGGAGGTTCAAATAGAACGACTAGATCTTTCGCGTCTACTCGATCTTGCGGCCTACGATGCGGTCCAAGCCACAGGGTTTATAAGTGGCACTCTTCCTGTAGCCCTAACCGCTCTGAAGCCCTCGGTTAGCGCCGGCAAACTTTATGTCGAAGCGCCAGGTGGCGCCATTCACTATGCCGCAATCGGAGGTGGTGGTGGCAATGCCGCACTTGATTTCGTCAACCAAGCCCTCAGTAACTATCAATACGATCTAATGGAAACCACCATGGAATACCAACCTAGCGGTGAGCTGGATCTAGGGGTACGCTTGCAAGGCTTGAACCCCGATATGAATAATGGGCAACGCATCAATCTAAATCTCAACATCAATGATAATATCCCCGCACTTTTGCAAAGTTTGCAATCGGGACGCTCCATTGCCGATGCGGTGGAAAGGGCGCTACAGTAAGAAAGTTGAACAGTAGTTAAGCTATGATTAAGCTAGCTGCAGTATAGTGAACACATAATCGATTTTTTATTGCCTCCCCTATCTTTAGGCGCGGCGCTTACCCTAGGACTCTATATGCCAAGCCGTACACCGTTACTCGTGATGCTTGCCGCCTTACTCCTGACCTCCTGCACCCCGACAGTACAGGTGGCAGTGCCCAACGAGCCAATTACTATCAATCTTAATGTGCGCATCGAGCATGAGATTCGCGTCAAAGTAGAGCGAGAACTGGATGACATATTCAGTGACGACAGTGATTTATTCTAATTTTGGAGATATAGGTATGCGCTTAGTTAAACGTCTAACACAGGTTTTATTTTTATTCGCCCTGATGAGCAGCGTCGCTTTTGCAGCCACTCTCGAAGAAGCGAAAGCCGCCGGACAGATTGGTGAGAAACAAGATGGCTATATCGGTTTTGTGCAAACGAACGTGCCAGCTGATGTGGCCGCCCTAGTCGCTGATGTCAACGCCCAGCGTCGGGAAAGATATCAACAAATTGCCCGAGAAAATGGCATCGATATCAGAGAGGTCGCAAAACTGGCCTTTTCGCGCGCCCTAGAAAACACACTGTCAGGCAATTTTGTTGAATCTAGCCCGGGGCAATGGACTCGCAAACCTTAGGCAATCTAACCAGCACTATGAGTGCGCCTTACTGATCTCTAGGGCGCGCTCATACAATAAGTTTTTCTTAACTCCGGTGATCTGGGCAGTTAAGGCTGCCGCCTGCTTAACCGACAAACTCTCCAACAAAATAGTCAAGGTTCTCAGCACCTCAGCGTTCAACGCTTCCTCTGGTTGCGCAACCGCGCCGCGCACAATTATGACAAACTCTCCTCTTTGTCGGTTCGCATCTTCTCGAATCCATGACTGCAATTGACCAAGACTTGCGCCATAAAGGGTTTCAAAAGTCTTTGTAAGCTCTCGGCAAATAACAGCCTCACGCTGCGCCCCAAACACTTCAAGCATGTCATCTATACTGTCGAGAATTCGGTGGGGCGACTCGTAGAAGATTATCGTGCGAGTCTCCTGTACTAAGCTTTGAAAATGTTTCTGTCGCCCCGTGCGTTTGGCCGCAGGAAAGCCTTCAAAGGTGAAGCGGTCGCTAGGCAAACCTGCCGCACTTAACGCTGTAGTAATCGCACAGACACCAGGAATAGGCACAACTCGTATCGACTGCTCTCTAGCGCGTTGCACCAAGCGATAACCGGGATCGGAGATCAACGGCGTTCCCGCATCCGAGATCAACGCAATTGACTGCCCTTCGAGCACCTGTGACAACAAGGACTCCACTCTCGCGTCGTCGCTAAAGTCATGGTAAGGCGTCATGCGTGTCGTAATACCAAAATGTTGCATCAAACGCGCGCTATGCCGGGTGTCTTCAGCAGCAATTAAGTCAACTGAGCGCAGCACTTCGATAGCTCTTGCTGTCATATCCCCTAGATTCCCTATTGGAGTCGCGACTATATAAAGGGCAGGAGAATCATTTTCATTTGAGGCCATGGTCTAAAGTCCTAAGCAGCTAGAGTGCGCAAACAACGCAGTATACACAGGCGTGCAAGGCTGTGCATCGACCCAAGTTGCTCGTACCAAGCAACTGTAATAAGCTTCCTCTTCTAATCACTGCGCTGTTGTCATACCCATGCCTGAAATCCAATTTGTTCACACAAGGCTTCGCACTCTTAGCCTAATCTGTGGCCTAGCCACCTTATTGTCTTGTGCCAACCCTTCGCCTCAAGCTCCTTTAGCGCCAATTGAGAGCATCGAGTTTGGCGACCAGGCCAGTGCTATACAAAACGCCTTAGACCTCGCTAGAAATAGCAGCAGCCCAGAATCTGCCGACTATCGCCTAGACGCAGTAGAGTTGATGTTACAGGCAGGCAGTATAGAAGAGGCGCAAACGACACTAGAGCGCATTAACAATATCACCGATTTACCCGAACCCACCCAAGTTCGCTATGCGGTAGCGGTAGCCAATTTGGCGTTGGCTCAAGAAGAACCCGAGGTTGCCCTTCGCGCCCTACAATCTTCCACCTTAAGCCCTATCAATTCTCAGGCACCCGATTTGCAGATCACATTACGAGAGTTGCGTGCTGAAGGGTTCTTCCAGGACGGCCAATACATAGCGGCGGTGCGAGAAAGAATTCAACTGACCCCTCTACTCGATAACGACAGACAAGTCGAGAATAACGACATCATTTGGGAGATATTGTCGAGCGCTCCGCGCAATGCGTTAGTGAGCTCAAGCACGGCTGTAGACTCGTATGAGCTTCGTGGCTGGTTAGAGCTTTCGCGTCTTGTCCAGAGCAACCAGCGAGACTTTCAAGCGCAAATTAGCGCCATAGACCAGTGGCGCAACACGTGGACACAACATAGCGCCGCCAGCTCATTGCCCGCCGCCGTCGCCCGAATCTATAGCATATGGGAAAACAGGCCTCATGAAATTGCCTTAGTTGTACCTGTGCAAGAACCAGTCGGCAAAGCGATTAGCGAAGGATTTTTAAGTGCTTATTATGAGGCCCTAGCCAACGGCAGAGATGTCCCTCAGGTACGAATCTACGACACGAGTTATCAAGCGGAGCCCCTTGTACTCTATGACCAAGCCGTAGAGGAAGGAGCCCAATTGATAATCGGTCCTATTTTGAAAGATGCGGTTCGCCGAGTACAACGCTCTAGCCGCCCTATGCCCGTTCCTACCTTAGCTCTTAACTACGGAGACCCAGGCAGCGGCGCGCCACAAGGCTTATACCAATTCGGCCTCGCCCCCGAGGATGAAATCATGCAAGCGGCTGACACCGCATGGGCAGCTGGGCATCGCTATGCGGCCGTATTGACCCCTAGCGGTGGGGATTATCTGCGCATCCAAGATACCTTCGTCAACTACTGGCAACAACTTGGTGGCACTATTGTTTCTGTCGATAGTTATGCCGATGCACGTGACTACTCTCCCGTCATCAAACGCATATTCAGCATCGATGCCAGCGAAGCTCGTGCCGCAAGGATTCGTAACTTAATCCCAAGACAAAACATCGAGTTTATCCCGCGGCGCCGACAAGATGTTGATTTTATATTCTTACTCGCCAATCCGAATGAGGGTCGACAAATCAAGCCTACTCTAGCATTCCATTTCGCAGACGATGTCCCCGTGTATGCCATGCCATCAATTTATGATGGCGGAAACAATACGACAGCGAATCGAGACTTGAACAACGTCATTTTCAACGATGCCCCTTGGATTTTAGATAACGACGACCCTTTAAAGACTAGTGTGAGCGCCACTTGGTCTGCCGCCTCTGGCCCAATACAACGCCTGCGCGCGATGGGGGTCGATGCCTATCGCTTATACTTGCGTATGGAGTTGATGCGCGAATTTCCTTTCACCCGCCTTAATGGGGCCACTGGCGAACTGCATTATGAAAGTGATGGCAGCATTCACCGCAAGCTGCGCAATGCAGTTTTCATTAATGGCATCGCCAGCCCGCTGGACGACTAACGTCCACTTTTAGCAATCGGTCTATACTGGAGTTAAGCACCCTCATTCCTTTTCTCACAATGGACGTGATTCTATGGAACAAAAATCCCCCACGCGCGCGCTTGGGCAGGCGCTAGAAAGTATTGCGAACAATTACTTAGACGCTCGCGGACTATCCCTGATCACGCGCAACTTTCAATGTAAACTCGGCGAAATAGACCTCATCATGCGCGATGAAAACACTTTAGTATTTGTTGAAGTACGCTACCGAAAATCCGAACGATTTGGCCGCGCAGTCGAAACCGTAAATAGGCGCAAACAACGAAAACTTATTCGTACCGCTTTGTTGTATTTGAATATCCATCGCTTAAGCCAAAGCACCCCTTGTCGCTTCGACATCCTCGGCATCACAATGCACGCCGATGGCAAAACACTCTGCTTTGATTGGCGTCAAAATGCCTTTGGCCTCAACGGACATTACTAGCATGAGTGGCTAACAAGTGGAGGATTCATGTACAGTTCAACAAATTAAAGTAAAATGGCTGATATCGTGATTAAGCAACGGTCGAGCCAATGGATTTGCAACAACGAGTTACCCAACATTTTAATCACAGCGTCGCCACCAAGCAGGGAGCTGTTGCCACTATAGGCCCCGCCATCGTTCAGGCGAGCGAGCTTATTACCCAATCATTATTAACGGGCAATAAAGTAATGTGTTGCGGCATTGCCGGCTCTGGTAGCCTAGCGCAATATTTCTCATCTATATTGTTAACGCGTTTTGAGCGCGAACGCCCTGGGTTTCCCGCAATTGCCCTGAATGCAGACACATTAGCCTTGACGAGTATCGCGAACGACTTCACATACCGTGAAGTGTTTTCTAAACAGTTGCGGGTCTTAGCTCAAGAGGGCGATATACTATTAGCAATCTCTGCCAGCGGAAATGTGCGCAATACGGCAGAGACCATTAAGGCTGCTCACGAACGCGGTTTAAGAGTCGTCATACTAACTGGCCGTGATGGCGGTGAGATGTCAGAGTTGCTTGAGGAAGGCGACGTAGAAATTAGGGTTCCTGCCCAATCCGTAGCAAGGATTCATGAAGTACATTTGCTGGTGCTACACAGTTTGTGTGATTTGATAGACATTCAAATTTTTGGAGAGGATGAATTGTGATGATTATTCGTTTGCTTGCGACTACTTTGCTTTTAATGAGCACTGCCTGCACGTCTATTCTGGTCGCTACTACCGACGAAAATGGCATTGTTGAAGACCCAGGGGTTCGTACAGCGGGAACGATTGTAGAGGACGAGTCCATTGAAACGAAAGTGACTGTCAATATGAAGTCCATCGAACCTGCCTTCCGCGATGCGCACTTCAATGTGATCAGTCACAACGGTGTAGTTCTGCTTGTAGGGCAAGTACAGTCAGATGCGCTTAAAAATCGCGCTGGGCAGATTGCCGCTGATGCTAGCGCTCAGATACGCCGAGTGCATAATGAATTAGAGGTTGCTGGCAAAACAACGCTTCTGTCACGCACTAATGACAGCTGGATCAGCACCAAAGTCCGTACACAAATGGCGGCCAACAAAGACGTTCCCGCAGGACGTATTCGCGTCATCACTGAAAACGGCACTGTCTATCTAATGGGCATGGTATCGCAGGCACAGGGTGATCGTGCGGCGCTATTAGCGCGCAACGTGGCAGGTGTTTCTAAAGTAGTGAAGGTATTCGAATATATCTAACGCAGTATTCAGGCTACAGCTTGCTGTAGCCTAACAACTAACTTTACTTCACAACGCGTAGCGAAGGACGATTACTAGTAGGTTTGGGCTCGCTCTTCTTAGGCGTGCCTGGAGGAGGGCTTACAGGGCTAGGTGGCTCAGGCTTGTCTTGATCAAACACCATCCCCTGTCCGTTTTCACGTGCGTATATGCCTAACACTGATCCAACCGGCACATAGACAGGTGTAGGAATCCCAGCAAAACGACCACTAAACTCAATCGCCTCATCAAAAATTTGCAAACCGTGCACTGCCGCTGGCGCGATGTTCAGCACAATTTGACCGTCCTTCACATGCTCTTGTGGTACCTGGACGCCTTCTCCGTAAGCGTTGACGAGGATATAAGGAGTACAAGAGTTCTCCAAGATCCATTCGTATAAAGCGCGTAATATATAGGGACGACTAGAGGTCATGCTCATGCTGGGCACCGCATTGGGAATACAAAAAATTATTATTGACGCTAGTATGCAAATGCCGTCAATCAAAGACGGCATTGCTTAGTGACTTAGAGCATCTCTCGCTCTTGTTCAGACAAACTCGCTCGCACAGAGTCTCTGGAGAACAAGCGTGCACGATAGTCTAACAATGGTTGCAAGGCTTTCGTCTCGGGCAATTCGATTCCTAATGCTGGCAGACGCCAAAGAATCGGGGTGACACAGCAATCCACAATGGTGAACTCATCACTCATGAAAAAAGGCTTTTCAGAGAAAATAGGGGCGATTGAGGTGAGACTTTCACGCAGTTCCTTACGCGCTTTGTCTAACTCAGCCGCCGTGCCTTTGCCACTCATGATGAAATCCACAGAGGCACACCAATCGCGCTGGATGCGATACATCCACAAACGGCTTTGGGCACGTGCCACTGGGTAAACTGGGAAGAGCGGCGGGTGTGGAAAGCGCTCATCCAAGTATTCCATCATGATATTGGCTTCGTACAATACAAGATCACGATCAACAAGGGTCGGCAGTGTATTGTAAGGATTCAATGACGCGAGATCCTCAGGCTTATGCTCAGGATCCACATCGATTGTTTCAACCGTTACACCTTTTTCAGCGAGCACAATGCGCACACGGTGACTGTATTGACTTGTTCCATCGGAATAAAACGTCATTGACGAACGTTTAGCGACCACACCCATACTATCAACCTCTATTCGCCGTAAACTCGGCGAAACCTAAACGTTTCAGTGAATATTTTTCCAATACTCACGATTCAACAGAGTCGTGAATACAAACAGAATCGCCAGGAACCCTAGAACGAAGAAACCAATGTATTCGCGAGTTGCACGCACTGGTTCACCGATGTAGTAAAGGAAATTCACAATATCGCCTACGGCTTTATCAAACTCTGCAGGGCTTAATGTGCCGGTGCCTTCAACATGCTCGATCTCACAATGATCAACATCGCCGTGCGCACAAACAACATCCCCTTGTAGCTCATGAAGGACATTAGGCATGCCGACATTAGGGAACACTACGTTGTTAACACCGTATGGTCGTGAGTCATCTGCGTAGAAAGAACGCAGATAAGTGTACAACCACTCAGGGCTACGAACGCGGCCAATAAGAGTCAAATCGGGAGGCGCAGCGCCAAACCAGTTCTTAGCATTCTCGGCAGACATTGCATTTTCCATGAGATCACCGATTTGGTGCTCATTAAAAATCATGTTCTCCAAGATCATCTCATGAGGAATCCCCAAGTCATCAGCCGTACGCTCATAGCGTGCATAACCTAATTCATGACAAGAGACACAGTAGTTCATGTAGTACTTATAGCCAGACTGCAAAGACGCTTGGTCAGTGACATCAACCGCGATGTCGTCAAGCGCAACATTAGACTCTGCCCCCACCGCTTTGAGCGGGAGAAGGACCAATGCGCCAAGCAATGCAAGAGTGATTACTAATTGTTTCCATGTAATCCAACGTCCAGTGACTCGCTGTGGCTCTGGGAAGGTCTGCTCTTTAGCCGTATACCAAGGCATTAGGAAGAAGAACAAGAAGTAGACCACCGTCATAATTTGCGCAAGCAAAGTGCGCGCTGGACTTACCGCCATGGTCCCCAAAACACCTAGAATGATAAACGCAACAGTGAAGGCAAGAAGCGCAATACGGCTGCCCCAACCTTTGTAACGAATCGATTTCACTGGGCTACGATCGAGCCATGGTACGACGAACAGAATCGCAATCGCACCAAACATCACAATCAGACCCCAGAACTTCGCATCGATCCCAAACAACGGCACAGTAACAGCACGCAACATTGAGTAGAAAGGCGTGTAGTACCAAACTGGTGGCACGTGCTCAGGAGTTTTAAGCGCATCAGCTTCTTGGAAATTCGCATGCTCTAAGAAGTAACCGCCCATCTCTGGAACGAAGAATACAACGAAGCAGAATACAAATAGGAATACAGTAATACCGACCAAGTCGTGCACTGTGTAGTAAGGGTGGAATGGAATGCCGTCAAGAGGCACGCCGTCTGGCCCTTTGTTTTTCTTGATTTCAATACCGTCTGGGTTGTTTGAACCCACTTCATGCAATGCCAACAAGTGAAGAACGACCAATGCCAACAAGACGATCGGTAATGCCACAACGTGCAAAGCGAAGAATCGATTAAGAGTCGCGCCTGAAATGAGGTAATCGCCTCGAACCCAAACGAGTAGGTCCTCACCAATTACTGGGATCGCTCCCACCAACGACACGATTACGTTCGCACCCCAGTAGGACATTTGTCCCCAAGGCAGTACGTAACCCATGAACCCTTCGATTACGAGTACTAGGTAGATAGCCATGCCGAACACCCAAACGAGTTCGCGTGGCTTCTTATAAGAACCGTACATAAGGCCGCGGAACATGTGCATGTACACGACGATAAAGAAGGCAGAGGCACCAGTTGAGTGCAAGTAGCGCAGCAACCATCCCCACTCTACATCACGCATGATGTATTCGACTGAAGCGAATGCGCCTTCGGCACTATTGGTATAGTTCATTGTTAGCCAAACACCGGTAAGCAGTTGCATTACCAATACGACCAACGATAAAACACCAAAGAAATACCAGAAATTGAAGTTCTTGGGTGCGTAGTATTTGCTCATGTGCCGCTCCCAGGCGGCCACAATTGGAAGGCGATCGTTCGTCCAGTCTCTTAGACCAGCAAGCGAGGAGACAATCCAACCACTTTTGTTCTCAGTACTCATTATGCATTCACCCCGTCTTCACCGATCACTAGAACACTATCTGACTCGTAGTAGTAAGGTGGCACCTGCATGTTTCTTGACGCAGGTGAACCCTGATAGACGCGGCCAGCGAGGTCAAAACGTGAACCGTGGCAAGGGCAGAAGAAGCCCCCTTTCCATTGTTCATCAAATGACTCAGCACGCACTGCGACATGAGGGGTTGGCGAACAGAACAAGTGCGGACACAAACCCACTAGAACCAGAATTTCTGGCTCACGCGAACGATATTCGTTAGTGGCGTATTCCGGCTGCTCAGGCTGTGTAGAGTCTGGATCCTGCAAACGGGCATCTTGCGTTGGCAACGCGGCAAGAGCCTCTTCAGAACGACGCACGACAAATATAGGTCGGCCTCGCCATGCGGGAATTGGACCCAAAATAGAGCCGGGTTCAATAGAGCTGATATCCACGCGAACCGCTGCGCCAGCCGCTCGGGCTTTCGCGCTTGGGCTCCAAGAACCAACGAATGGCACAACCGCGCCAACCACTCCGGCAACACCTACTACCGAGGTAGATCCCAATAAAAAACGCCTGCGGCCAGAATCAGTACCGTCTTCACTCACCGTGTTATCTCCTGAGCATTGGTCATAAAAAATCCCCTCATATCGCATGAGAGAGTCGAGAATAGAAACTATAAACGGGAGCAATAAGACTTCCCCGAATGCAGTGACTGCGCAATTTGCGGCGAATGGTATCGGAGAACGCAGTTTTTTTCAAGAAGAAATGTCGCAAGGGGGTAGGCAAGGAATTGATTTATATGAGAAATTTTTATTTTTCAGGCATAAAAAAAGCGCATCCCACCCACCAGGGTAGTTGCGCTTTTTCTCGGAGCTCCACCAAATGGCAGAGCGACGAAGCAAATCTCTTAACGCTTGGAGAACTGTGGCTTCTTACGCGCTTTACGTAGACCCACTTTCTTACGCTCAACAGCACGCGCATCACGTGTTACAAAGCCTGCTTTACGCAGTGTAGGACGTAGCTCACCGTCATATTCCATCAATGCACGAGTGATACCGTGACGAATTGCGCCGGCTTGACCGAAGCTGCCACCACCTTTCACTGTCACTTTGATATCAAACTTCTCAGTCATCTCAACAAGCTCAAGTGGTTGCTGAACAATCATACGTGCCACTTCGCGACCGAAAAAACCGTCTAGCGAACGCTTATTGATAGTGATTTCGCCAGTGCCTTTAGTAAGGAAGACTCGTGCAGTAGCAGTCTTGCGTCGACCTGTGCCGTAGTATTGTGTCGTAGACATCGTTTGTTATAAACCTCTTTACAGTGTCAGCGCTTGCGGTTGTTGTGCTGTGTGTGGGTGCTCTGTACCCGCGTATACTTTTAGCTTCTTGAACATGGCACGACCCAGTGGAGTGCGTGGCAACATGCCTTTTACAGCTAGCTTAATAACGCGCTCTGGTGCTCTGTCGACCAATTTGCCGAAAGCTATTTCTTTCAAGCCGCCAGGGAATGCAGAGTGAGAGTAATAAATCTTATCTGTCATTTTTTTACCCGTAACAGCCACTTTCTCTGCATTGATGACAACAATATAGTCGCCAGTATCAACGTGAGGAGTGTACTCAGGCTTGTGCTTACCGCGTAAACGGGTGGCAATTTCGGCAGCCATGCGACCCAGTGTCTGGCCCTCTGCATCTAGGACCAACCAGTTGTGTTCAACATTCTGCGGTTTCGCAATAAAGGTCTTCATTAACTTTCACCAAAGGAGCATTTCTTCAAGGAGCGCGAATACTACCGAAGCAACTTTAAATATTCAAGCACTGTGCGATAAAAAAGGCAAAAAGCCGAAATTGACAATGCATTCACCCAAACCGTGGGCAAGTTTATGGCCTATGTTCGCGTCCGAGGTACTCTTCTGACTGCATCTCTAACAGTCGACTAGACGTACGCTCGAATATAAAGGCCAAGTCCTTACCGGTATAAAGTGAAAGTAAAGGCACTTGTGCGGAGATGATTAACTTAACGTGTCGATCATACAGCTCGTCGACCAAACTTACAAAGCGTCTAGCCAGATCGTCATTACTGCCATCGAAACTAGGCACATTGCTAAGCACTAGCGCCTGAAACAGCTTGGCCAGCTCTATATAGTCGTAAGCGCTGCGCGGCCCGTCACATAACGCTGAGCAATCAAACCATATAATATCTTGCGCGCACATCCGCGCGGGAATTCTGCGCCCTAGAACCTCGATCTCGACACCCTTCTCTACAACGCCATGATCTGCGAGCCGCTCAAAGCAAGCAAGCAATTGCGCATCGGCTGCCTCCCCTAAAGGACTGTAGTAGATACTGGCCTGCTGCAGGGCTCGCAGTCGGTAGTCCACTCCTCCATCGAGCTCAAGGATTATCGTATGCTGCTTAAGTAGCGCAATGGCGGGCAAAAAACGTTCGCGCTGCAATCCATTCTCATACAGCTTGTCGGGAATAATATTAGAGGTGGTCACAAAGCTTACCCCCTCTTCCAATAGATGTGTTAGAAGCCCGCCAAGAATCATGGCATCACCGATATCGGAAACAAAGAACTCATCAAAACAAATGATGCGAGCCTCTTTGGCTATCTTTTGCGCGACTTGTTCTAGGGGGTTCTTCTGCTGTTTGAGCTGCCCCAACTCATGGTGCACTCGCTGCATAAAGCGATGAAAGTGTGTGCGCATCTTGCGCTCAAACGGCAAACTCTCAAAAAACACATCCATCAAGTAAGTCTTGCCACGCCCTACTCCACCATAGATGTAAAGCCCTTTTACAGGCGCTGCCTTTGCAACGCGCTGGCCTGACAACTGCCCCCAGAGCTTGCCAAGCACACCAGGGGATTCCTTTGTCACTGCTTGCAAGTCATCATACAGCCGTTGAAACTGCGCGATCGCTTGCGCCTGCGCCGCATCTTCCTGCAGAACACCGTTCGCTAGATCGCGCTGGTAACGCTGAGTTGGGGTCAGACAATTTGCTAGAATAGCTGGCATTAAAGACTTCGACTTGGTAGTTCGCTTGGATATACTGCACAAGGTTGGGCATTCTACGGCAAATCAAGCAACAACTGCCAGTAAGTTGCACGTTCACTCGGAAGCACTTTTTCAGCCCAATTCTTTGAAAGTCTCGGAATTTCATCGCGCTCAGCGCGCCATTTCAGGCTATACTTGCGCAATTGAATTTTAGAGCCGCTGCTGAAGGCCGGCTCGCAAACAAGAGGCATTGTTTAAAGATGTTATGGTTGACCGGAATTGGCTGTCTTTTAGTTGGCATCGCGATTGGCTACTTTTTATTGGGCCGCGTTAATACCACCCCCAACAAAGTCACTGAGCTTGAGCAAAAATTGCAAGATCTGCAACGCAACCACGCGCATTATCGCGACGAGGTAAGTGAACACTTCAGCACGACCGCAGAACTCGTGCAACAAATGACTGACAGCTACAAAGATGTTTATCAACACCTTGCTAGCGGAGCGCAAGACCTTTGTAGCACCGACGTGGCTAGCAAACTTCTACCGGCCAATAACGAAAATGTATTTGGCGCTGTAGCGCACGATGACGAAGACGAAGACCTGCAGGCTCCTAAGGACTATGCCCCACGGCAAAACCCTAATCAGGCAGGAGCACTAGCCGAGGATTTCGGGCTAGAGAAAGTGAAAGAGCAAGAATAGCGCTCTACAGCGGAAGACCTGTTTTCTGCATTGACTCCTAGCGATTTGTCCCCATATTGCGTACTTCACTTACAAGGGGTGCGCCCCCAAGCAATCCAGCTGAGCGAATTTATAACGTATGACTGACTACAATCTGACCCATCTCAAACAACTCGAAGCCGAGAGCATTCATATCATCCGTGAAGTGGCAGCAGAATTTGACAATCCTGTCATGCTGTACTCAGTCGGCAAAGACTCAGCGGTCATGTTGCATTTGGCTATGAAAGCTTTCTATCCGGGCAAACCCCCGTTTCCACTACTGCACGTTGACACTACGTGGAAGTTTAAGGAGATGATTGAATTTAGAGACCGCACAGCAGAAAAGCTCGGCCTTGATCTCATCGTCCATATCAACCAAGAGGGCGTCGACGAAGGGGTGGGACCTTTTACGCATGGCAGCGAAAAGCACACCGACATCATGAAAACACAAGCGTTACGTCAAGCCTTGAATAAATACAAATTCGATGCCGCTTTTGGTGGTGCACGCCGCGACGAAGAAAAATCACGCGCTAAAGAGCGCGTTTTCTCCTTCCGTGATAAGAATCATGGCTGGGACCCTAAGAATCAACGCCCAGAGCTATGGAATATCTACAATGGCAAAGTGAACAAGGGCGAGAGTATCCGGGTCTTCCCGCTTTCGAATTGGACTGAGCTAGACATTTGGCAGTACATCTATCTAAACAATATCGATATCGTGCCCTTGTATTTCGCCAAACCGCGCCCTGTCGTCAATATCGATGGTGTTGACATAATGGTCGACGATGAGCGCATGCCCATCACAGCAGAACAGAAAATTGAGACCAAGATGGTCCGCTTTCGAACCCTTGGGTGCTACCCGCTTACAGGGGCTGTCGATTCAGAAGCCACCACTTTGCCAGAGATCATCCAAGAAATGCTGTTGGCAACCACCTCTGAGCGTCAAGGCCGCTTGATTGACAGCGACAAGGCCGGCTCAATGGAAGACAAAAAGCGTAAAGGTTACTTCTAACTATTTTTAACCAAGTAACCCTTTAGATTCACGACCAGTATTCAGATCAGGCTTTATCACTATGTCACATCAATCAGAACTCATTAGCACCGACATCAACGCCTACTTGGCGCAACATGAGCGCAAAGAACTTTTGCGTCTTCTTACTTGCGGCAGCGTAGACGATGGCAAAAGCACACTGATTGGGCGTCTGCTCCATGACTCCAAAATGATCTACGAAGATCAACTCAGTGCCATTAAAGCCGATAGTGTGAAATCTGGAACCACAGGCGGCGCAGTCGACCTTGCACTTCTTGTGGACGGTCTACAAGCCGAGCGCGAACAAGGCATCACCATCGACGTGGCTTACCGATATTTTTCAACAGCGCGACGCAAGTTTATTATCGCGGACACGCCAGGCCACGAACAATACACTCGCAATATGGCCACTGGCGCTTCGACTTGCGATCTCGCAGTGATCCTGATCGACGCACGACATGGCGTGCAAGTTCAAACTCGCCGCCACAGCTTCATCACCTCTTTGCTAGGTATCAAACATATTGTCGTGGCCATTAATAAAATGGACTTAGTCGACTTCGATGAAAAAGTGTACGAGGACATCAAGGCGGACTATATTCGTTTCAGTGAACGCCTAGCCGATGCCGAGTTCCATTTCATTCCAATGTCGGCGCTTAACGGTGACAACGTCGTCAACCCTAGCGAAAGCATGCCTTGGTACAAAGGCCAAACGCTGATGTCTTTGTTCGAAACCGTAGAGATTGCTAAGAACCGCAATATGCAAGACTTGCGCTTTCCTGTTCAGTATGTGAATCGCCCCAATCTTAATTTCCGTGGGTTCTGCGGCACTCTCGCCTCAGGCACCGTGCGCAAAGGAGATGAGGTCGTTGTTCTGCCTTCACAAAAACGCAGCCGCATTAAATCCATTGTCACTTATGACGAAGAGTTAGAGCTAGCTCATACAGAGATGGCTGTGACATTAACAATGGAAGACGAGATCGACATCAGTCGTGGCGATATGATTGTGCACGCAGACAACTACCCAGTTGTCACTGATAATTTTGCCGCCACCTTAGTGTGGATGACAGAAGACGCTATGCTCCCTGGCAAGCTATATGATTTTAAGTTCGGCACCAAAACTGTCAGCGGCAAAGTCACGACATTGCGACACCGTACAGACGTCAACACATTAGAGACCTCACCAGCACCTACCCTTGAATTGAATGAAATTGGTGAATGTGAGATCAGCATCGACCAAGTAGTTTGTGTTGATAGTTATACAACGAACCGTGCTACTGGCGCCTTCATAGTCATCGACAGAATGAGCAATGTGACAATCGCCGCAGGTATGGTTAATGTCGATGCGGGAAGCTCGACAGTGCGCAGCGAAAGTAGCGATGTAAAAGCGCATGTCACTAAAGACGAACGTGCGGCGCGCTATGGTCAGGACCCAGTGACTGTGATGTTTATTGGTTTATCTGGCTCGGGCAAAACAACCCTTGCGCATGGCTTAGAACGCCGTCTATTCGACATGGGTCGAATCAGTACCGTGCTCGATGGCAAGACAATGCGTTTGGGAATCAGTAAAGATCTGCCTCACGATCAAGAAGGCCGCGCGGAGAATTTACGCCGTAGCGCAAATGTGGCGAAGTTGCTCAACGAGTCAGGTTTAATTTGTTGCGCCTCGTTTGTCGCGCCAAACAAAGACTCCCGCGACCATGCACGTGCTGTGATCGGCAAAGAACATTGCTTAATGGTGTATCTGAACCCATCCTTGGAAGCGTGCCGACGCCGCGACCCTAGCGGTCTCTATGCGGCCGCAGAGCTCTCTGGCTCAGCAGATTTGCCTGGCGTGTCATTCCCCTATGACGAACCGGAGAATGCTGACCTTGTGTTAGACACAGAAGCCTTGTCGATCGAAAAGTGTCTCTCTGAGGTTATTCGTTTGATGAAGTCTCGTAAAATTATATAAGTGCGTTGATCCCGTGTCGGTGCGCCAGTTTACGAGCTGGAAGACGCCGTGAATACATCCGTGTAGGCTCTACGGCGGCATCCATGCCGCCGAAGCTTCCTGCCCGTAAACTGGCGCACCAACACTCTATTACTGCCAACCGCAGAGATCGCTGAATATACAACGTTAGCGCTTACAACTATTGCCGGTTTCCAATAATCCTTACCTCTCGAAAAGCCCACCAATACAGTGCTGTCGTTGGCTTCTTGGGGTGAGAAGCTTCGGCGGCATGGATGCCGCCGTAGAGCCTACATGGACGTATGCACGGCGTCTTCTCACCCCAAGAAGCCAGCGACAGCACGAAATCGAAGCCACAAACAAAGCTAGACAGGATTATCAATATCAATAAACTGATGCTCAAAATCCAACTTAGTCGCCAAATATTCTGCTACCGCCTGCACGCCGTAACGTTCAGTGGCATGATGCCCTGCTGCGAAAAAATGCATTCCCGTTTCACGCGCAAAATGCACAGTTTGCTCTGAAGCTTCTCCTGTAATGTAGGCATCGACACCTGCTTGCTGTGCCAGCTCTATAAAATTCTGCGCGGCCCCCGTACACCAAGCCACCGTCTTTATAGGCTTGGAACTTCCTTCGATATGCAGCGGCACTCTGCCCAGGCGCTGAGCTAACAACTCGCTCAATTGCGCACCCGAGAGCGCTTGCTCCAACTCCCCCGTCAAGCCGATGCTATTATTGTTTTGTTTGCCCAGATCACCAGTCACAGTGAAACCCAATAGCTTTCCAAGCGCGGCGTTATTGCCGAACTCTGGGTGCACATCGAGCGGCAAATGATAGGCTAATAAGGAAATATCGTTGGCCAACAAAGCTTCTACACGCTTTCTCTTGATCCCCGTTATGCACTCATTCTCGCCTTTCCAAAAATAGCCATGATGCACCAAGAGCAAGTCTGCTTTCTCCTCAATCGCCCTATCAATTAAGGCCTGGCACGCCGTCACCCCAGTGATGACACGCTTTACCTCCTCTTTACCCTCAACTTGCAGGCCATTTGGGCAGTAATCGCGGAATTGTTCGGGGCGTAATAGCGTTTTTAATGCACTTAGAATTTCATCACGGCTTGTAGACATTCGAATTCACCTTCACATAGCAAGGAATTACTCGCATAATGGACGTCATCGTGCGGCGCCAATAGTATGCGTTTGATTTTGACGCGTATGGTATCAGACTCATGCAATGACGCTTGAGTCCTTGCGAGAATTCATGAAAAAGCTTCTAGAGTTTATTGGCTGGCCTACTGTTGCCGGCATTTTGTTCGCGATCATCTTAGTACAATACCAACAGATCAGTAAGTTGGGCGATGTACTATTGCAAGCTCCGACTAACACTGTCACCCAAGTGGAAGAGCTGCCATTCTCCTTGGCTGATGCTGTCGACCGAGCGGCCCCCTCTGTCATTAGTATTCACTCGACTATCCGCCAACAGATTCAGCTGCCTCCAGAGGAAGAAATACCACCAATGTTTCGCAACCTATTGCAAAACATTCCCGCAGAGCGCTCCTACAGCAGTCTGGGCTCAGGCGTGATTGTTAGCAATGAGGGACACGTGCTGACATCTCTGCACGTCATCGAAGGTGCACAAGACATTGAAGTCCGCTTCGGCGATAACACCTCAAAAACCATAATTACACCGGCCCAGCTTATTGGTTCGGATTCAAGCACCGACCTCGCATTGCTCAAGATTGATGCAGAGCAATTGCCTCGCGCTATTCCGATTGGTTCATCAAATGCCGTGCGCGTCGGCGATACAGTCCTTGCCATTGGCTTTCCAAGCCAAGAGTTAATTAGTCAAAAATCTGTTTCACGCGGCATTGTTAGCGCCTTAGGCATACCTCAAGATGGGCTTCCTATTGTCGACTATATTCAAACCGATGCGGCTATCAACTATGGCAATTCTGGCGGCGCGTTAGTCAACACACGCGGCGAGTTGATAGGCATCAACTCCTTTATCTACTCACAATCGGGCGGGTCTGACGGGATTGGCTTCGCTGTGCCAATCAACAAAGCGATGGGCGTTGTCGATCAGCTTCTCGCCTTTGGTGAGGTCACACCAGGGTATCTCGGGGTTATTACCGGTGAAATGCTAACGAAGGAGAGCAGCGTTAATTTCTTTGGCAGCCCCGATGTGTCAGGGCTGCTCATCGAGCAGGTCAATGACGATAGCCCAGCTGAACAAGCCGGCATCCGTGCGGGTGACGTAATGACTGCCATCGACGGCATAGTCATTACCGATGTTATTGGCGCTATCGATCAAATCAATCGCAAAGCGCCAGGACAAATGGTGGACTTGAGCATCTATCGGCAGGGAGAAATTCTAGTGATACCAGTGCAACTTGGCACTGGCACCTCGGCCTACCGTATCCCAGAAATTCCTAGCAATTAAGCCTTAGGGCTTTCGACGATAAGCGGCAGATGCCGCGTGGGCTGGCAGGAATTCATTGCGAGCAAGCTCACTTGCCACCTCAGCCAATTTATTCGCCCCTTTTGCTGAGCACTGAATGATCGAGGTGCGCTTCTGGAAATCGTAAACACCCAATGCTGAGAAAAAGCGTGCCGTACCCGAGGTAGGCAACACGTGGCTTGGTCCTGCACAATAATCCCCTAAAGCCTCTGCGCTATAAGCTCCCATGAACAATGCCCCAGCATGACTAATATGCTCGGCAAGGGCTTGTGGGTCTTGCACTGATAACTCCAAGTGTTCGGGTGCGATAATATCGCTCACTCGTGCCGCCTCTTCGAGGGACTCAGTCAAAATAACAATACCGCGCTGGTTGAGTGATTTAGCGATAATTTCACGGCGCTCCATCGTCGGCAACAGGCGTTCTATGCTCTCCAATACTTGATCTAAGTATTGCGCATTATCACTGATGAGGATCGACTGCGCTTGTTCGTCATGTTCGGCTTGAGAAAACAAGTCCATGGCAATCCAGTCAGGATCTGTACTGCCATCGGCAATGATTGTCAGCTCCGAAGGCCCTGCAATCATATCGATCCCGACATCTCCGAAGACCATTTTCTTAGCAATAGTGACGAATATATTTCCAGGGCCAGTAATTTTATCAACCCTTGTAATGCTTTGTGTACCATAGGCCAATGCTGCAATTGCTTGCGCACCACCTACGGTGTAGACCTTGTCCACGCCAGCTAATGCCGCCGCAGCGAAAATCAAATCTCCACTCTCGTCCCACGCCGTCGGCACTGTCGCCACAATCTCTTTCACGCCTGCCACCTGTGCAGGAATGCCGTTCATCAGCATCGACGAAGGGTAATTGGCTTTTCCTCCAGGAACATAAATACCTACACGATCCAAGGGTGAGACTTTCTGCCCATAGATCGAACCGTCGGCATCTTCATATTGCCATGAGCCAGTTTTCTGACGCTCATGGTATTCACGAATTCGATCGGCAGCACCGCGCAAAGCATCGGCCTGTGCCTGAGGCAGGCGAGCAAGACTAGTGGCCATTTGCTCTCTCGTTACCATCAGCGCATCAATATTGTCTGCGGCACGACGATCAAAATGATTGGTGTACTCGACAACCGCTTCGTCGCCACGTTCGCGCACCGCCGCTAGAATATCGCTAACGATGGTATTAATCTCAGGGTTGCCCAACAAGGTGCGATTAAGCATTGCCTGCAACTCTGACTCGAAGCCCTGTGCAGAGGTATCTAAACGTTTAATTTTCACCGCATCAGCGCTCATTTCTTGGCCTCAACCGCTTCAGCAAGCCTCTGCAATAACGGATTTATTACCGCGTGCTTCATCTTCATTGCCGCCTTGTTGACAATCACCCGTGAACTAATGTGCGCAATTAACGCAAGCGGCTCTAGGCCATTGGCCTTGAGCGTATTACCACTATCGACGATGTCGACAATGATATCGGCAAGCCCCATGGATGGCGCCAATTCGAGCGCGCCATTGAGCTTAATCACATCGATCTGCGCACCCTGCTCGGCGAAGTAACGTTTAGTGATATTGGCAAATTTAGTCGCAACCTTGACGCGCCCTTGTACAGGCGCCACGCCTACAGGCGCGGCTGTCATAAGTCGACACTTTGCCAAATGCAAATCCAATGGTTCATAGAAATCTTCACTACCATGCTCCATCAGCAAGTCTTTGCCAACAACCCCGATATCAGCACTGCCAAACTCGACGTAGGTTGGCACATCAGAGCCACGAATCACCATGATCTGCACGCCAGGCACAGTGGTATCAAATATCAGCTTACGACTGACGTGGATATCTTCTAGAGGGGCAATACCTGCCTGTTCAAACAAAGGTAATACTTCATCTAGAATGCGCCCCTTGGTAAGGGCGATCACGATTTTCTGATAATTCGTTGCACTCATACGCTTATAAAGCCTGTTGCTGATTCAATGTTGACGCCGTAGCGCACTTATTACGATGGCACTCGACGAATACGCGCACCAAGCAATTGCAATTTCTCTTCGATGCATTCGTAGCCACGGTCGATGTGGTAGATACGATCAACCACAGTTTCGTTTTCCGAAACTAGGCCTGCAATAATCAAGCTTGCAGATGCCCGTAAGTCAGTCGCCATAACAGGCGCCCCTTTCAAGGACGTTACTCCGTTGACGATCACCGTGTTGCCTTCCACATGCATCGAGGCACCCATTCGATTCATCTCATGCACGTGCATAAAACGATTCTCAAACACCGTTTCGGTGATCGAGCCTGTGCCCTCTGCAATAGCATTCAAGGCCGTGAACTGAGCTTGCATATCGGTTGGAAAGGCCGGGTAAGGGGCTGTTCGCAGTGAAACCGCCTTAGGACGCTTACCATGCATGTCTAGCTCGATCCAAGTATCACCAATACGCAAATCGGCACCAGCTTCTTCCAACTTGCTCAACACGGCTTCTAAAATATCTGGGCGCGTGTCTTTGACTTTAATACGTCCGCGAGTTGCCGCTGCCGCAATCAGATAAGTGCCCGTTTCGATACGATCAGGCATGACGGAATAGCTGCAACCGTGCAGGCTTGTCTTACCATTGATGACAATCGTGTCGGTGCCTTGGCCGGTAATCTCGGCACCCATTGCAATCAAGCAATTGGCCAAGTCTACGACTTCTGGCTCACGCGCGGCGTTTTCGATGATCGTTTGTCCATCGGCTAGCGTGGCCGCCATCATGACGTTTTCTGTCCCCGTGACCGTACACATGTCCATAAAAATATGGGCGCCTTTCAAGCGGCCATCGACAGTGGCATTGATATAACCGTCTTCGACTACGATATCGGCACCCATTTTTTGCAGAGCGCTAATGTGTAAATTCACTGGACGACTACCAATTGCGCAGCCGCCTGGAAGCGCCACTTGCGCCTGCCCAAAGTGGGCGAGCAGTGGTCCAAGCACAAGAATCGATGCACGCATCGTCTTCACGAGCTCATAGGGGGCATTAAACTGCTTAATCGTGCCGCCGTTGACCTCAACATTAAGTTTCTCGTCGATGACTGGCTCAAGCCCCATGCACCCTAATAGCTCTAGCATAGTGGTGATGTCGTACAAGTGCGGCAAATTACAGATCTGCACGGTTTCTCTCGTGAGCAGCGTAGCAGCAAGTATAGGCAGCGCTGAGTTTTTAGCACCCGCAATACGGATTTCTCCGTTGAGGCTAATCCCTCCATGAATCAATAATTTATCCATTAGTTTCTCGTTCTAAAGAATGGGTGATGTCAAGCCTGGGCGGCTTGTTCTTGAACTGTCATCAAGCGCATGCTGACGGCATGAATAGCGCCAGAGGCAATATGAGGATTTAGAATTTGGTACACTTTTTGTTGTCTTTTCACAGGGTTAAGTCCAGAAAACACATCTCCGATCGCTAAGACCTGAAACTTGCCCCCTTCCCCAACGACATTTATTTCGCATTCTGGGAGTTGCGCGACTAGCAACTCTTGAATCTGACCTGCATCAATCATCATAAATTCAACCTATCTATATTCGTGCTTTTAAAGCACCCCAAGCGATGCTGCCTAGGGCACAATCGAATTACTGCCAGTTTTCAATCACTTGGTCGATGTCATTGCCATATCGATTCATCAATGCTGAAAACTGTGTGTAATATTGTCTACGCAGGTTGATACCGCTGAGGTATAAGTTTTTAAGCTTCCACTCGCGCGCCTCATTCAAAAACAGAGTGTATTGCAACTCTACCTTGCTATTGTTTGCAGAGATTTCCATGCGCACATTGGTATTCTCTTCAGGGTCCGGTGATGGCCGCCCAGCAGGCAGGAATACCAACTCTTGGCCATCGTAACCCACAAGCGCAGCGCCGTAGAATCGGGTCAGCGTTGACTTGAGTTTGTCACCGAAGCGACTGATTTGGTCGGCACTGGCTTGTTCGGCATAGCGCGCCATGACGCCTGTGGCCACTTCATCAAAATCCACAAACTTACTCAGTGACTCTTGAATACCACTAAAATAGCGATCACGGTCAGATTCAAAGTAGGGCTTTAATTCCTCTACCTTAGCGAGAAGCTCATTGACTGACGTGCGCGCCGAGTCTACAGCGGACATTTCCTCGGCGGCGTTGATTAACGGCGCCACGAAGGCGAGTAGACTGATAACGAGTAATCGGTTGAATTTAATCACGTGAGCATTTCTCCTATTAATTCAGTAAACGCTTATTTTTGTGCCTGCTAAATTTGCTTGCGTAGATTAGGCAAAATGGCCCTTTCACAGCACTGACTGATGAAGCGTCTCTGCTCTTAGAAAGCTGCGCAGAGTTTACATCAAACCGCAGTCGCAATAAATTACTACTTGCAAACATTAATATTCCTTCGTCTAATTGGTGCCCTTACTTTTTTGGCTCGCAATCAGGTCTTATGCTGTTAGACGTTGTTATCGTAGTTTTAGGTTTTCTGGGTCTCATTTGGGGTGCAGATAAATTCGTTGCCGGCGCGTCAGCAATCGCGTTTAACCTAGGGGTTGCGCCCTTGATGATCGGCCTCACCATTGTGGCTTTCGGCACCTCCGCACCCGAATTCTTCTCCTCTGCCGTGGCTGCCTTAGAGCAACAAGCGCCAATCGCCATCGGCAATGCCTTAGGATCGAATATATTCAATATAGGGGTTGCACTCGGGATCGCAACCCTTTTACGTCCAATCACCCCCCCTAAATCGCTTATAAAGAAAGAACTGCCAGCCTTACTACTTGTTACAGTAGTAACTGGGGTTCTTTTCGCTGACCTCCATTTAGGGCTGAACGACAGCTTTATTTTGATTGCAGTGCTAGCTTTTCTTGCCTATCGACTTGTTCGACAAGGGGTAAAAAAGCAAGAGCACGGTGAAGATGACGCTGAAGTTCCAGAAATTCCTCCAGTCAATGTCCTTCGTGCGACACTCATGCTCATGTTTGGCTTGATACTGTTAGTGGCCGGGGCAGAGGCGCTCATCGGAGGCGCTAGCTCAATTGCCACCCGCATGGGAGTCTCATCCGCCATAATAGGCTTAACGATTGTGGCGCTCGGGACCAGCCTTCCAGAACTAGCGGCCTGTGTGGCCAGCGTGCTGCGCGGACATTCAGATCTCGCCCTTGGCAATATCGTCGGCTCCAACATCCTCAATCTGCTTGTCGTGCTGCCATTTCCTGGCTTATTGGCTGCCGGCTCCATTGAAAGCAGCCTGTTCTATCGCGATTATGCGACAATGCTGATCATGACCTTGGTGCTCGCCGCCATTTGTTATTGGACAGTCAAGACTGGAAAGAACATAGGCCGAGGAAGCGGCGCGGTATTTTTACTGATGTACGTCTCCTGGTTCCTCGTAATGTATCAACAGATTTAGTGCTCTCCGATTGGTGAGCTCTGCATCGTCAAGAAAGAAGTGACGGCAATGAGTGAAGAAAACTTCCTGATTCAACGCGCCCTGCGAACAATCGACATTGAGTACCGCGCCATCGACCAGCTGCGCAGCAGAATTGACAATGCCTTTGTCACCGCCTGCGACTTAATGCTCAAATGTACCGGACGTGTAGTGGTCATTGGCATGGGCAAGTCTGGCCTTATTGGCCGCAAAATAGCAGCAACCCTGTCTAGCACTGGCACCCCAGCGATGTTCGTGCATCCAGGCGAAGCCAGCCACGGAGATCTAGGCATGATCACGGATCAAGATGTGGTCATCGCAATCTCTTACTCAGGCACTGCCTCTGAGATTGTGACTATTTTGCCAACGCTAAAACGCAAAGGAATAGCGTTAATCAGCATTACCGGAGACCCCGAATCTATTTTAGCCACAACTGCAGACGCGCATTTAAATGGCTATGTCGAAGAAGAGGCCTGCCCACTTGGCTTAGCTCCCACCTCTAGCACCACTGTGACGCTTGTATTGGGCGATGCCTTAGCAATGGCACTATTAGAAGCGCGCGGATTCACCCCGGAGGAATTCGCGTTCTCCCACCCCGGTGGCAAACTTGGCCGTCGCCTCTTACTTAAAGTGAAAGACATCATGCATGGCGGTGACGCGATCCCGAAAGTTGGACCAGACACCCTGCTTAGCGACGCCTTGTTAGAGGTCTCGCGCAAAGGGCTCGGCATGACAACCGTTATTGACCAGCAAGGCCATTTGTGCGGCGTCTTCACCGATGGGGATTTACGGCGAACGCTGGACTCAGGCAAAGATATCCATAAAACCTTTATCCGCGATGTCATGTCCGTAGACAGCAAGAAAATTCAGGAAAACGCATTGGCCACTGAAGCCGTGCTAATGATGCAAGAGAACAGTGTTTATACCTTGATAGTCACAGACGCAAATGGCGAACTTGACGGGGTTATCCGGATGCACGACCTGCTACAAGCGAATGTGGTCTAATGTCGGTTCTTGCAAAAGTATTTACGAATGGGGAGTCAAGCAATGTTATTCACGATTGATCCTAGCGACGCCATGGAGCGTGCGCGCGCTGTCACCCTTTTACTACTTGATGTCGACGGCGTTCTTACAGCCGGAGAGCTATTCCTCGCCGACAGTGGAGAAGAAATCAAAGCATTCAGTACTCTCGACGGCCAAGGCATCAAACTATTGCAACGTTATGGTGTAAGAGTAGGCATTCTTAGTGGGCGCAAGTCGCAATTGCTAAGCAAGCGCGCCGCTAATCTCGGCATAGAGATCATCATACAAGGGCGCGAAGACAAACTCGACGCACTTAACGAGCTATGCAAAAAAGAAAAACTAGACCCTAGCCAAATCGCCTATGTCGGCGACGATTTACCCGACATTCAAGTACTTAAAGCTGTGCGTCTGGGGTTCTCAGTGCCCAATGCGCACAGCACTGTGAAAGAAGTGGCACACGTGCAGACCGAAAGTGCCGGTGGCCTAGGTGCTGTTCGAGAAGTCTGTGATTTCATACTACAAGCCCAGGGTCTTTACGATGACGCCATCGCCCCCTATCTCTGAGCCGAACGCCGCCAGCGAAGTGAGCAAGATCATCGACCTCAAAGCGTTGCTCAGTGGGCTGCGGTTCTGGGTGGTCTCAGCCCTGATCATTCTAGCGTTCTTCGCAGGGCGCAGTGCGCTAGAGCAACGCGCGAACCACGCCCTGACCGATACCGCTCAAACAACTACCGCCATTACTTTTGACGCCTACTCCAACGGTGTCACAAGCGTGCTTTACGACCCTCTTGGCAATATTGAGTACACGTTAGAGGCGAGCCGCCAAGTCCATTTTCTAGACAATACCACACAGCTAAGCGACCCCTATGTGCGCCTTTATCAAGAATCAGGTGCGCTCTGGAATATCATTGCTAGATCGGGCAAAATCCTCGCAGCCGACGAGGACGGGCGCATTGACCAGCTAGATTTGAGCGATGACGTGGAGCTCTTTCAGATCGACGAGCTGGGCAATCGTATGACTCTCACAACTAGCTTTATGTCGCTATTTCCCGAAAGCGAAACGATGAACACTGACCGAGAAGTCACAATGATCACTAACACCTTGCATCAAACTGCTGTGGGAATGAGAGCAGATTTAAAGCAAGACACAATGACCTTTCTTTCGCAGGTCAAGGGCCGATATGAAGTTCAATCGAATTAACAGTAGAGCCACGCTAGCGTTAATAAGCCTATGCCTGAGCTGTGCCGCCAGCGTTTTGGCACAAGATGCGACGCAGAGCCACGAGTACAGCGCTGAAGGCGAAACCACTATTGAAACAATCAATGGCCTACGCGTGATTACTCTGCGCGATAACGTCTTTGTGCGCCAAGGCGATATTGAACTGACAGGCGACGTGGCAGTGCTCGAATACAACCAAAACAATCAGTTACAGCAAGTAAAACTTAATGGAACTCCGGCTAATTTTGAACAACTCGCAAACACTGACTCAGACACCCTCACCGGCGACAGCGAAACCATTAACTACTACGCAGGCACACAGGGCATCGTGGAATTCATTGGCAATGCCCACTTCAATCAGCCAGGCACTACACTGAGCTGCGCTCAAATTCGTCATACCATCGAAACTGGCGCTACCTCCGGCCAAGCTTGCAGCGGCTCTTTGAGCTCGCAGTCCAATTGATGAGCACACTACGCGCCAGCCACCTCGCCAAGAGCTATAAGGGCAGAACTGTTGTCCGAGATGTCTCTATCAGTGTCGATAGCGGACAGATCGTTGGCCTACTCGGCCCTAATGGCGCCGGCAAAACCACTTGCTTCTACATGATCGTAGGTCTAGTACAGGCCGACGGTGGCACAATCCTGCTCGATAATGACGAGCTCACTATGCTGCCAATCCATGCACGGGCACAGCGTGGCGTTGGATACCTCCCACAAGACTCATCTATTTTTCGAACCTTAACGGTAGCGGAAAACATCATGGCCATTCTTGAGACACGCAAGGCCCTAACCCGAGCCCAGCGTCATGAGAAACTAGAAAGCCTCTTGCAGGAATTTCACATTACCCATATTCGCGACAATAAGGGCATGAGCCTGTCTGGTGGAGAGCGGCGGCGAACGGAAATCGCTCGCGCCCTAGCTGCAGAGCCACGTTTTATTTTGCTAGATGAGCCCTTTGCCGGTGTCGACCCGATTTCCGTTAGCGATATCAAAGACATCATCACCCACCTCAAGCAGAAAGGCATTGGCGTATTATTGACCGATCACAACGTCCGTGAGACCTTAGATATCTGTGAAAAAGCCTATATCGTTAGCGAAGGCCAGATCATTGCCGAAGGCTCAGCAGACACGATTCTGAGCAATCAGAAAGTCCGCGATGTGTATTTAGGTCATCAATTTAAAATCTAATTCAAATTGGGCTTGAAATTTGCTAGTGACTTACGGCACGATACTTGCTGCGAGGTTATTCATCGATCAGTAGGCTCTATTGATCGGCAGTGCCGCCTATAACATCCACCGACATAGTTGTCATTTTATGAAGTACTCATCACTATGAAATTATCGCTTCAGCTCAAGTTGGGTCAGCAACTGACCATGACACCACAGCTGCAGCAAGCCATTCGCCTTCTACAGCTCTCAACACTCGATCTGCAACAAGAAATCTACGAAGCAATAGAATCCAACCCGATGCTCGAGATCGAAGAAGGCGTCGACGAGGCCTTCGCCAAAGCCGATGCAGCGGCACAAACTAATTCCGAAAGCTCCACCTCAAGCGATGAATACAGCGCAGACCGAGTTATATCAGACAACGGCAACGATGATGCAGACTTCAGTGCTAAGGCCAACGATGACGATAATCGTTGGGAAGACAGCATTCCTGAAAACTTATCCGTCGACAGTAATTGGGAAGATGTCTACCAAAGCAATTACACAACCGGCAGCGCTGGCTCCGCCTCCAATGAAGGCGACAGCATGGACTTCGATTCGCGCAATAGCGCCGAGGAGACCCTGCAAGACCATTTAATGTGGCAACTCAACCTAACCCCCATGTCTGACGCAGATCGTCTTATCGGGCTTGCTATTATCGATGCCGTTGATTCCAATGGCATGCTCACCGTTAGTGTTGAGGCGATACACGCAAGTCTGATTCGCTCACTGGACATCGACCCAGACGAAGTTGTCGCGGTATTGCACCGCATTCAACAATTCGATCCGGTCGGCGTGGCTTATCGCGACTTAGCCGAGTGCCTCTATATCCAACTTGAACAATTTGAAGACGAGCTACTGACAGTCCCCGTGAAGCACGCCAAACAGATTGTGAAGAACCACCTAGCCCTTCTGGGTAATCGGGACTACGCCCAACTAATGCGCCTGACTCGGTTAAAAGAGCCAGAACTGCGAGATGCCATCAAAGTCATTGAGCAGCTGAATCCGCGCCCAGGCTCAGAAATTTCTCCTCCCTCTACGACTTACATCGTACCGGATGTATTTGTTAGCAAAGACAGTGAGACTGGCCGCTGGCGAGTCGATCTTAACCCCGATACCGCTCCAAAGATTCGCGTTAACCCTGAGTACGCCTCGTTAGTGCGCCGCGCAGATAATAGTTCTGACAACAATTATCTGCGGGATAATTTGCAAGAAGCGCGTTGGTTCATTAAGAGTTTACAGAGTCGCAACGAGACACTGATGAAAGTGGCGACTCGTATCGTGGAACATCAAAAAGGCTTTTTTGAATACGGCGAAGAAGCGATGAAGCCGCTCGTGCTTCATGACATCGCCGAGGCGGTCAGCATGCATGAATCGACGATCTCACGCGTGACCACGCAAAAATATATGCACACCCCTAAAGGGATCTTTGAACTTAAATACTTCTTCTCTAGCCATGTCAGCACAGCCGGTGGTGGCGAATGCTCTTCAACCGCTATACGCGCGTTAATCAAAAAACTCATCTCTACTGAGAATGTGCGCAAACCTTTGAGCGACAGCAAAATCACCAAATTATTAGAAGAGCAAGGAATCAATGTTGCGCGCCGCACTATCGCCAAATACCGGGAATCACTCTCAATCCCGCCATCAAATGAGCGCAAGAGACTCGTTTAATTCGATTTCCGCTGTTTCTAACAGCGATTGTTTGCGAAAAGACTCAAAACTGAGCATCAGCAATGCTAAAATTAGCAATGAATTTTCGACTTCTGAGACTTGGCTATAATGCGAATTGATACCATTCTGACTCCGGAGCGCTGTTTTTGCAGCTTACCCGGGGTTAGTAAAAAACGTTTTCTAACGACAGTGAGTGAGCTCATTGCTGAACAATCTCCAGCCCTGTCGGCTGACCATATCTACAGTGCACTGCTCGCTAGAGAGCAGCTTGGCAGCACTGGCATTGGCAATGGCATTGCGATTCCTCATTGTCGAGTTGCCGACTGCGATAAGATCACGGGCGCACTAGTGACACTTTCTGAAGGCATCGATTTTGACGCCATCGACTCTCGTTCTGTCGATTTACTGTTTGTCTTGATTGTGCCGGCAGAAGAAACTGATGAACACTTGAAAGTCTTAAGCGCTTTGGCCACTTTATTTCATCAAGACAGTTTCTGTGCGCAACTGCGAAAAGCGACTACCGCGCAAGAGCTTTTTGAAATTGCCACGCAAAATTAGTCATTCATTCAGCTGCTAGCAAAGCTGATAAAATAACGCGGGGCTATTGGCTCCGCCCTAAGCTTCAGGCGATAAACTGTGAAACTGCTCATCATCAGCGGCCGATCCGGCTCAGGTAAGAGTACTGCTCTCAACATGCTTGAGGATCATGGCTATTACTGCATCGACAACTTGCCCGCCAGCCTTTTGCCAGCGCTAGCACAACGGGTAAGTGCCCAGAGCACCGACTTGCCTCTGGTAGCCGTCAGTATCGATGCTCGCAATATTCCCTCTGACTTAAAGCAAGTGCCAGAGATCATCGAGCAGCTGAAGCAAATATCACTGCGCACCGAGATTATTTTTCTCGATGCCAGCAGCCCAACGCTTATCAAACGATTTAGCGAAAGCAGACGTAAACACCCGTTAACGACCGATCGAATTGGATTACGCCAAGCAATCAATATGGAGAC
>OJGU01000054.1_pt1 | contig 81033 bp, 79 predicted proteins | sample 1594741 | NCBI WGS metagenome assembly OJGU01 (sample SAMN05416841, study PRJEB24817) | seawater metagenome | isolation source: Sea water | place: Canada:Atlantic | collected 2013-07 | reverse complement strand
AACTGACAATTTTATTTATAAAAGTTAATGGCATACAAATTGACTATTAGAGAACTGTAAAATAGAATTAACAAAATAATTATATAAATTAAGGATTATGAGTAAGATTATAGGGATTGACTTAGGAACAACCAATTCATGTGTTTCTGTAATGGAAGGTAACGAGCCGGTTGTTATCCCTAATGCTGAAGGAAAAAGAACTACCCCTTCTATCGTTGCTTTTTTAGAAGGCGGAGAAAGAACTGTTGGAGATCCTGCCAAAAGACAAGCTATTACCAACCCAACCAAAACCATATCTTCTATTAAAAGATTTATGGGGAATTCATTCGATCAAGTAGCTAGCGAAATTAAAAGAGCTTCTTACGAAGTAGTAAAAGGAGAAAATAATACGCCAAGAGTAAAAATTGACGACAGATTATATACACCGCAAGAAATTTCAGCAATGGTATTGCAAAAAATGAAAAAAACTGCTGAAGATTACTTAGGACAATCTGTTAGCGAAGCAGTAATTACTGTACCTGCATACTTTAACGATGCTCAACGTCAGGCTACCAAAGAAGCCGGAGAAATTGCCGGATTAAAAGTAAAAAGAATCATTAACGAACCTACCGCTGCTGCTTTAGCTTACGGTTTAGATAAAAAATCTCAAGACATGAAAATTGTAGTGTTCGACTGTGGTGGTGGTACACATGACGTTTCTATTCTTGAATTAGGTGACGGTGTTTTTGAAGTAAAATCTACTGATGGAGATACACACCTTGGTGGTGATGATTTTGACCAAGTAATCATTGACTGGTTAGCTGATGAATTTAATGCTGCTGAAGGAATTGATTTAAGAAATGACCCAATGGCATTACAACGTTTAAAAGAAGCTGCTGAGAAAGCTAAAGTAGAACTTTCCAGCACCAGCTCTACAGAAATTAACTTACCATACGTTACCGCAACTGCTTCAGGACCTAAACACTTAGTAAAAACCTTATCGAGAGCTAAGTTTGAGCAATTGGCAGACGAGTTAATTAAAAGAACTATTGAGCCATGTAAAACTGCGCTAAAAAGTGCAGGATACAGTGCAAAAGACATCAACGAAGTAATTTTAGTTGGTGGTTCTACCAGAATCCCTGCTATACAAGAAGCAGTAAAATCATTCTTCGGAAAAGAGCCTTCTAAAGGAGTAAACCCTGATGAAGTGGTTGCTATTGGTGCAGCTATTCAAGGTGGTGTATTAACCGGAGAAGTAAAAGATGTATTGTTGCTAGATGTTACTCCCCTATCGTTGGGAATTGAAACCATGGGTGGTGTAATGACTAAATTAATTGAAGCCAACACTACTATCCCAACTAAAAAATCGGAAACGTTCTCAACTGCTTCTGACAACCAACCAGCGGTAGATATCCATGTATTACAAGGAGAAAGACCAATGGCTGCTGACAACAAATCGTTAGGAAGATTTCAATTGACTGACATTCCACCGGCACCTAGAGGTGTACCTCAAATTGAAGTAACCTTTGATATTGATGCTAACGGAATTATGAATATTTCTGCTAAAGATAAAGCTACAGGCAAAGAGCAAAGTATTAGAATTGAAGCTTCTTCAGGATTAAGCGAAGAAGAAATAGCAAGAATGAAGCGTGAAGCGGAAGAAAATGCTGATTCAGATAAAAAAGCAAAAGAAACTGCTGAAACTATGAACCAAGCAGATAGCTTAATCTTCCAAACAGAAAAACAATTGAAAGATTATGGCGACAAATTGCCAGCTGACAAAAAGCAACCTATTGAAGATGCTTTAGCTGAATTGAAAAAAGCACACGAAGCTAAAGATGTTGACGCTTGTAAAGCAGGAATTGAAAAACTAAATACCGTTTTCCAAGCTGCTTCTCAAGAGATGTATAATGCTCAACAACAAGCCGGAGGTACTGAAGGCGCTGAAGGTGCTGGAAATACTTCTGGTGAAAATGGTAGCGATGAAGTTACCGATGTTGACTTTGAAGAAGTAACTGACGCTGACGATAACAACAAATAATTTTTCATAGTAAATAGTTAACCTAAAATCCCTGTTAAGCAATTAGCAGGGATTTTTTTATTTATTCAGTAGTTATTAACATCTAATTGATTTACAAGCTATTTTGGATATATTTGGAGAAAATATAAACAACACAAAAAATGTATATGTCTAACCAAAATATGATTGAATATTTATACCAAAGATATACAGGTATTAAGTTGATAATATTAAAAAAAACAGAAACAATCTGAGATAAATGAAAAGAACTTACATCATTTCTTACGACATGGTTGAAGGAGGAAAATATAACGACCTCTATGAAGCTATAAAATCCTATGGGACATGGGCGAGAATCACTGAATCTACATGGGCTATAGTAACTGAATCTAAAGCAGCTGAAATTAGAGATCATTTAGGACAGTACTTTCCAACAGGAAGTTCTTTATTTGTAGTGAAATCAGGTTCAGTTGCAGCATGGAGAAATGTACAATGTTCAAACGAATGGCTAAAAAAGAATCTTTAACTATCTGAATCATGGAAGAAAAAAAACCAACAGAGGCAGAAGTTAAAGCAGGGCAAGTTATAGAAACAACAAAGCCAAAAAATGAATCTGCCACTGACCAAAAAGGTCCAAAAATTAGAAGGGGAAATCTAGACTCTTTAAGTATTTATGAAGTCAGTGAAGGGGAACTAACTACATTGGAAAGAGGTTCATCGAATAGTATATATTTAAATTTTTCTATTTTCTTATTATCAATTGCAGTTTCATTTTTAACTGCTTTATTGACAGGTGACTTTACAGAAAAAGAAGTTGTTCAGATAATCATGATAGTTATAACAGTTTGTGGCTTCATAATAGGTGGTTTCCTGTTAATTTTATGGCTTATAAAGAAAGACGACTTTGACGAAGTAATCAAAAGTATAAGAGTTCGAATGAAAGAATAGTAAAGTTCACTCCTCATCTTACAAAATAAAACTAAAAAGGACAAGCAATTATAAATCTGAATTTAAAACAATTTATTTTGTTAATGGTCCCCCCTCCGCTGCCGCAAGCGTCCACGCTTGTGGTAAAGTGATAAATAATATATTACTACTTTTAGAAGAAGTAAAACAATAGCGACTAAATTCCAATAAAAATATGCAAGTTTCATCCTCCATAAAAAAAGCATTACACCAGCGCTGCTTAACGCTTGCAGAAGATAGAATTGTATCCTTACAACACATTTTAAAAGAAGCCCAACAAGCAGCCAATAACGAGACCAAAAGCAGTGCGGGCGATAAACATGAAACCGGACGAGCCATGGCTCAATTAGAAACTGAAAAACTAACCGCCCAACTGAGTGAAGCACTTAACATCAAACAAAACTTAACTCAAATCAACCCCACTATAACCAACAACACAGTAGTATTAGGAAGTATGGTTTATACCAATAAAGGCAACTTTTACATTGCCGCAAGTATTGGAAAAGTTGCCATAGAAAACGAAGTCTTTTTTGCTATTTCTCCTGCCTCTCCTATCGGCAAGTTATTGCTCACCAAAAAAGAAAAAGAAAAAGAAAGCTTTTCTTTAAATGATAATGAATATACTATTTTAGCTGTAATCTAAACTATTTTAGATTAACTCCCCTACACCTTTCCACCTCATATGTCATCCTGAACAATATTTTACCAGCTGAGGAACGAAGCACTGTAAAATAAAGTGTAGGATCTTGTTAATTAGGAAATTCCATATCAAAATGAAATATAGAAGTCTATAAATAAGAAGATATTTAACAATAACTCTTTTATTTTAAATTAATGAATTGTTGCGGCTTTGCGGTCGACAGCATTTTTCTACCCGCTTCAGGCGGATGAAAAATTTTGCTCAATATGACAACTAGATTTAAAAGATGGATAATATTTTTCATCAACAAAAACAGAAGCTCCTTTGGATATTCTTTTGAAAAACAATACATTTGAAGAAATAATAAGTTACCAACAAGCTTAATAAAGAACACAAAAAATAGTAGTACAATGCATAAAAAGACGCTAAGATTAATGCTGACAAGTACATTTCTACTTTTAGCATTATCCTCATATTCTCAATACGATAGCATTCCTTATGGTGGAAATAATAGAACTTTTCTGGTTCATTTACCAACAGGATACACGGGAAATACAAATTTACCATTAGTTATTGCTATGCACGGAGGATTTGGCTCAGGACCACAATTGGAAAATCAATCTCAACTGAGTGTTAAATCGGACAACGAAGGATTTATAGTGGTTTATCCCGAAGGTGTAAAAAGTCCTTTGGGCATCCGTACATGGAATGCAGGTTGGTGCTGTGGTTATGCTAGTAACTCAAATGTAGATGATGTAGGTTTTATAAATGCTTTATTAGATACATTAATAAACAACTATGCCATTGATACCAATAAGGTATATGCTACAGGCATGTCAAACGGAGGTTTTATGTCCTATAGGCTTGCTTGTGAATTATCAGAAAGAATAGCGGCTATTGCCCCCGTAGCAGCTTCAATGACTATGACAAGTTGTAATCCACAAAGACCAATGCCCATTATTAGTTTTCATTCTTACCTAGATACCAATATTCCATACAACGGAGGGGTTGGTAGTGGTTTTTCAAATCATTATAGTCCGCCACAAGACTCTGTGCTAAATGCTTGGGCAAGTATGAACGGATGTTTAATATTAAACGATACCATTATTGACAATTCGCAATACACACATATAAATTGGAACAATTGTAACTGTAATGCTGAAATACAACAATATATAACCCAAGATGGTGGTCATTCATGGCCGGGAGGTAATCAATCACCGGGTGGAGACCCTGTTTCTAATTATATTAATGCTACTGACCTTATGTGGCCATTTTTTCAGCAATTCTCGTTAGATTGTAATCCTTTATCCATTTCAAATAAAGTTGTTGAAGACGATTTAATAAAGGTATTTCCAAATCCATCAAATAAACTAATCAAAATTCAACCATACAAAGGTTGGAAAAACATTCAGGTATCATTTTTCAACCTACAAGGAAAAGAAATATTAAGTACAATTAACCAAACAGAAATTGATATAAGTTCTTTGTCGAATGGATTAGTTTTAATGAAAGTTGAAATTGATAATAATGTTAAAACCTATAAACTATTAAAAACGGAATAAAGTCCGTGAGAAGATAGGTACTCTAAAAGAAAAAAAGCGTGTTAAGAAAATCTCAACACGCTTATCATAATGTTTTCCGGCTAATTAATTTAGCACAAAAGAAACAGTTTCTAAATGCTCTGAATCTCTAACGCTTAATGCTTTTGAATAATTCAAAATATTGTTGATAGTAGATTTTTTGGGCGTATTTCTTTTGGTTGTTTTTTTATCGTTAAACAAAAGCGATTTTAGTTGCTCTTCTTCTTTTGATAATGCTAAATAATTAAAAATAGTAATTTGATTCATAGGCAATAAAATGTTTTAGGTTTTAATTTACACACTTAACGATACATTTTTTTAAATATTGTAGTACTCAATAAAATTATTTTGGAAACAAATGCTTTCGTATCTTTGCAAAAAACAACTACATGTATCACTTCCTTATAAAACCCCTACTGTTCTTAATGTCGCCCGAAAAAGCACATTATTTTGCTACGGGTTGTTTAACTTTTTTTTCCAACATTCCCGGAGGTGCAGCTTTATTAAGAGCTCTTTTTGAAGTGAAAAACAAAAAACTAGAACGTCATTTATTCGGATTAACATTTAAAAACCCTGTAGGCTTAGCCGCAGGATTCGATAAAGATGCTCGCTGGTTTAACGAACTGGCTAATTTAGGCTTTGGTTTTATAGAAATTGGTACACTTACCCCAAAAGGTCAAATTGGTAACCCCAAACCTCGCTTATTTAGAATTACGGAAGATGAAGGGCTAATCAACCGAATGGGATTTAACAACCTAGGAGCAGAAGATGCTATTAAACGATTAAAAAACAGAAAAACCGATATCGTTATTGGTGGCAACATCGGGAAAAACACAGCCACATCCAACGATGATGCATTGGATGATTACTTATTTAATTTCAACACCTTACACGATTACGTAGATTATTTTGTGGTGAATGTAAGCTGTCCGAATATTAAAGACTTAACCAAACTACAAGACACTCCTTTCCTTTTGAACTTATTGGGCGAGCTTAAAAAAATCAACCAGACCAAAGACAAGCCTAAACCCATTTTATTAAAAATTGCCCCTGATTTAAATAACTCTCAACTAGATGAAGTAATTGAGATAGTAGCCCAAACCAAAATTGATGGTATTATAGCTACCAACACTACTACCTCCAGAGAAAACTTAAGAACTTCGCCAAAAGAAATTGAAGCCATTGCCAATGGTGGTTTAAGCGGAAAAGCATTAAAAGAACGCTCTACAGAAGTAATTCGCTACTTAGCTGAAAAATCTAACAAAGCGTTTCCTATTATTGGTGTGGGAGGAATACATTCTGCAGCTGATGCTATAGAAAAAATAGAAGCCGGAGCAGATTTAGTTCAGATTTATACCGGATTTATTTATGAAGGTCCCGGATTAATTAAAGCAATAAATAAAAAGATATTAGAGCATGGTTAAACTAATTGAATGTCCGAGAGATGCTATGCAAGGTTTGCATGATTTTATTCCTACAGCTACAAAAGCAGCCTACATCAATCAACTTTTAAAAATAGGTTTTGATACCATTGATTTTGGAAGTTTTGTTTCTCCAAAAGCTATTCCTCAGTTAAAAGATACTGCAGAAGTACTTTCTAAGTTAGATTTATCAACCACAACAAGTAAGTTATTAGCCATTATTGCCAATACTCGCGGAGCAAATGATGCTGTTTTATTTGAAGAAATTGACTACTTGGGCTTTCCGTTTTCTATATCAGAAACCTTTCAACAACGGAATACTAATTCAAGCATTTCACAATCGTTAAAAACAGTAGAAGAAGTGCAGTCGCTTTGTGTAAAACACAACAAAAAATTAGTGGTTTATATTTCTATGGCTTTCGGAAACCCTTATGGCGATGAATGGAACAGCGATATTGTAATTAATTGGACAAAAAAGTTAGCTGATTTAGGTGTCGAAATAATTGCTTTAAGCGATACTATTGGCGTTTCCAATAAAGAAAACATCAGTTATCTGTTCAGCAACATTATCCCTGAATTCGCTACTGTAGAAATTGGAGCTCACCTCCACACTACTCCCGATACTTGGAAAGAAAAAATTGTTGCCGCTTATGAAAATGGTTGCCGAAGATTTGATGGTGCTATTAAAGGTTTTGGCGGCTGCCCTATGGCAACAGACAAGCTTACTGGTAATATGCCTACCGAAAATTTAGTGAATTATTTTAAAGAAATTAATGTAAATACCAATATTGATACAATTGAATTTGAAAAAAGCTTATTAGCTGCTAATAAAGTATTTTTATCTTAAATAAAATGAAAGCAACTTATTGTTCCCATTGTGAAACCATACTGCAAGACGCATATTGTCAACATTGTGGACAAAAACACATTAATAAACGACTTACTTTTTGGAACATTATTTCCGATTATATATTTCAAATTCTTTCGCTCGAAAAATCTGGTTTTGCTACCGTTTTAAAATTAATTACTTCTCCTAAAAAAGTAATAAGCAATTATTGGAATGGGTATAGGAACTATTATCAAAGTCCTGGTAAAATTTTATTCTATTTTTTGACCATTGCCGGACTTCATATTGTTTTGGTTAACGCTAGACTATTTGATATGACGATAGACATTAGTTACACCTCTCCTCAATTTGGAATTATTTTCATTATTCCACTTATTACAATTAGCACCTACTTAACTTATTTCAAACAAAAATTAAATTTCGGAGAACACTTTATAGCCACTACCTATCTTTTTTCTGTTTTTGGAATGCTATTTATTATAATTGATGATTTAGTTAATTATTATTTAAAACTGAATTTTGATTATTTCAACATTCAATACTTAATTGTAATAATCATATTATGGAGTGTTTTTGTTCACTCAAAAAACAATAAATGGTACAGGCTAATTTTAAATTTTGTTTTAAACTTAACAGTTTTTGTATTAATCATTTCTGTCCTAATTGGAATAATCTACTTAGCGGGTGGAGTAAACATTCAAGATTAACTATCCAAAAATCTCATTAGCTTTCACCCACAAAGGGTCATCCGATGGCACTGGGGCAACTACTTCCATTTGTTCTTTGCGAACAGGATGTAAAAAACTAATCTTTCTTGCGTGCAAGCTAATTGAAGCATCCTTATTAGAACGGTTAAACCCGTATTTTAAATCTCCTTTAATCGGACAGCCCATTTCCGACAACTGCACTCTAATTTGATGGTGTCTACCGGTTTTAGGTAAAATCTCCAACAAAAAATAGTTATCAAAATCGAAAATTATTTTATAGGTTAATTCAGCAACTTTAGCCCCTTGAAACATGGTTTCCTGAGCAAAAGATTTATTCTTAGCTTCATTCTTTTTTAAGTAATGAATCAACTTACCTTCTTTATTTTTTGGTGGATTTTTAACTATTGCCCAATAGATCTTTTGAATTTCTTTATCTTGAAACATCTTATTCAACCTCATTAAAGCCTTGCTTGTTTTCGCAAAAATTACAATTCCGCTGGTAGGTCTATCAATTCGGTGCGGAGTACCAATAAAAACATCTCCCGGTTTGTTGTATTTTTGTTTAATGTAGCGTTTCACCTTTTCACTCATAGGCTCATCGCCTGTTTTATCGCCTTGCACAATTTCTCCCGAGCGTTTGTTTACAATAATAAGGTGATTGTCTTCAAAAAGAATGTCTAAATCTACGTTGGATTCCATTAAAATAAGTAATGATTAAAGCTGCAAAGCTACTTAGTATTTTAAACAACTTTATTCCGAAAGGATAATATTTTGCTCCAGCTCTTCTTTATATAAATTCCTGTCTTTAATCCATAGTTTCTTTTCTATGGTTTTTCCTGTATTATCAGCTATTTTTAAGACATATTTATTAGGAGGCAAAATCATGATATAGCTTCCTTTATTATGATTCACTTCAAAAATACCTTGTAAATCGCCACCTTCTTCTTTAAAGGCTTCTATTTGCATAGAATAATTTACTAAAGTAGAATCTCCATTATAAACCATTCCTTTTACAGTAGTTAGTTGAGTTGCTTCATCCTTTAATTCAACCCTGTAAATGTCTAAATCTCCTTCCGAATCACTTCTATAAGCTGATAAGTAAACAAATTGTTTATTTTCGGAGAAACAAATACTTGTATTATCGTCTGGCGTATTTAGCGGATAGCCAATGTTTATGGGTTTAGACCAAGTTTGTGTTTCTTCATCAAAAGTAGATTTAAACACATCATAACCACCAATGCTGTTATGTCCTTCTGATGCAAAATATAAAGTTTTACCTTCATCAATTAAATAAGGATTAATCTCATTTAAATTGGTATTGATATGCTCTCCCATATTAGATGGATTTCCCCACTTTCCATTAGGTAACTTTTTCACAAAATAAAGATCTGAAGCTCCATAACCCTCTTTTTTCTCGCTCGAAAAAACCATCAACTGACCATCGTTGGAAATTGTAGCACTAAGTTGTTTGGAGCTTTTATCATTAATTAATTTGTTATCAATTTTTTTGGCTTTGGTATAAGAGCGTTTTCCCATTTCTGCCATGTACAAAGTATTTTTTTCTTTAGGATTGTCCACATAATAAAACACATAATTACCATTTTCAGAAATTCCCGCTACTTGCTCATTACCATAAGAATTAGGATAATTAATAGAACGTGTTTTAGACCATTTTCCACTTCTAAAAGTTGATCCGTAAATGTCTGCTGTGTAATACCCTTCTAAATCATAAATTCTACCGGTTGTTCCTTCTCTTCTGGTGGTAAACATTAGCTGGTATTCGTTTGGAGTAATAATAGGAAAATATTCTTTTCCTTTTGAATTGATATATTTACCTAAATTTTCAAAATGGGTACTCACCGGGAACTTCACTAATTGCTTGGCATTGTTACACATATTAATTCTTCTTCGACTTTTTTCGGCCATTTCCGAATTAGCATCATTTTCTATGTATTTCTCAAACATTTTAATGGCTAAATCATACCTGTTGGTTAAATGATAGCCCTTCCCTAAATAGTACCACACCTCATTAGAAACATCAGACTTTTTAGAAACTTGTTCCAACATTTTAATTCCATCTTCCCACTCGTAAGAATTAAGCAAACTCACACCAAACCTAAATTTAAATTCAGTGTTATTTTGATTCTTTTTATACAATTCTCTATAAAGCTCTTTGGCTTTCATAAAATTACCATTGCTATACATTTTATTAGCATTATCAGGTAATTCGTAATGTAATTTTTGCCCCAATAATGTTTGAGAAATTAACACCACTAATAGTAAAATTGTACGTTTCATTTTCATGGTGGAAAAATAGTAATAATATTTAAAAAAATGTTATAATTTTTTATTTTAGTTTATCCTCCCTCTTTTTTTTGAATTTCCTTTCGTTTTCAATCTGAAAACTTTATTTTCAAAATGAAAAAAGCAAGTTGTCTTAACCCATCTACCCATACAAAATAAAAGTAGTTAAAACCCTTATCCTTATTAATAATTAAAGCATCTTGTTAAATTCCATTTAAGTAATGGTATTTGGTTTGTCTGATATAAATCAAAATATACTTTATATGGAAAATAGTGGTAAAAAATTGAAAATAGCAGTATTAGAAGATAGCTCTTTTTACAATAAAATTATTTGTAAAAAGCTAGATTACTACACCAAATTGCTTGCCGATGCTAAAGGTTTTAAATATGAAATTGAATCTTATGCTCATTTTGATGATTTCTTAAGAAATCTAAAAGCAGATACAAACATTGTATTTTTAGATTACTACTTAGGAGAGGGTGTTACTGCTATTGATGTAATGGATGTAATTCAAAAAAAATGTGCTGATTGTAAAATAGTAATTATTTCTCAATCGAGTAATCCGTTTACAGCAGAAAAAACCATTAATAATGGTGCTGCTGCTTTTATTTATAAAGATAAGGACGCTCTAGAAAAGTCGTGCTATTTTGTAGAAGAATTTACCAATGTTAATTTTTCTTAACCCTACAAAACAAATTATGACTTTACCTAAAAAATATCGTATTTTAGTGGCTGATAGCGATTTAAAATTTCAGCGTCAATTATCAAGAATATTGAATAATGTTGTTGTTGATTATGAAAATGCTACCATTGAGCTTTTTACAGAAACCAATATTCAAAAAACAAATGAACAGGTAAAAAACAAGCTCGATTTGGTATTTTTAGATGCTGCTTTTTTTATAAATAATGATGAAGTTTTGCTGCCTAATTTATTTAAAAACAGCCCCGATTGCATCATTGTTTTGCTAACTTCTGACGGAATTAGTACTGATATTACAAAAGTAATTAAGACATTTCAGAAGTATAACCAGTTGTTTTTTGGAGAACATTTATTAAAAGATAACTACTCTGATGAAATAATAAGCTTCTTTTGTAGAGGATATATTGATAGAATTGTGTATCATTAAGAAAAACTAAATAAACTATGAATAAAAGAACCGCTTTTCAATATAAAATTCTCGCCATAATGATGGTAATTATGGTGTTAGTGAGTATTACCGGGATTTATGCTTATAAACGTTTTTCACAAATAGTTACGAGTATTAGTAAAGAAGCTCGTGTTGACATGAGATTAATCACAGCAAAATCATTAATGAATGATGTTGCTGAGGCTGAAAATAGCGTTAAATCTTATAGTCTTATTAGAGACACTTTATATTTAAACAAATTTTACAAAGCAGCAGAAAGATCTAACGATAAACTTAGGAGACTTCATAAGTATAGTGCAGATAAAAAAATATTGTCGCACGAGATTGATACCTTAGAAATTTTAATAGCAGAAAAATTTAATGTTCTTAATGAACTTTTAGTAATTCAAGATAAGTACCGAGTTCAAACTGCTTTAGATAAGGTAATTATAAATATAGAAAAAAAAGATACCGCTAACAATGGTAAACTTATAGAAGAAACTACCAAAACAGAACTTAAACCTAATATTATTCAGAGAATATTTGGTAAAAAAAACAAACCTGATTCTACTGAAAAAAGCGAAAAACAATATAGCATTGAAGAAATTAATGAAGAAATTACTTCCATTAAAAAAGAAGAAAAAAACATTGAAACTGTTCTTAAAAATCAAGAGTTAACTTTATTAGTACAAGATAAAGAAATAAGTAAACGAATAAAAAACCTGTTAAATGTAATTGAAGCTAAGGAATTACTTTCTATAGCTATCCATACCGAAGAGGCCGAAAAAGCCATGAAAGAAACCAATACACAAATTGCTATTTTTTGTGTATTAACCGCTTTGTTGTTAGTAATTATGGCATACATTATTATAAATTATGTGCAGAACAGTGCCCGATATAGAAAAATTCTTAAACAAGCTAAAGCAAAAGCAGAAGACTTAGCCGTTACTAAAGAAAGATTTTTAGCTAATATGAGTCATGAAATCAGAACTCCTATGAATGCTATTGCTGGTTTTACAGAGCAAATAGACAAAGGACCGCTAACCCCTGAACAAAAAGAGCAATTAACCATGGTACGTAAGTCTATTGATCACTTACTTTATTTAATTAATGATGTGTTAGACTTTACCAAACTTCAATCGGGTAAGTTAAAATTAGAATCTATTGGTTTCAGACCAAATGAATTTGTAAGAGACGTTATCACTTTTGTTAAGCCATTAGCAAAAGAAAAACAGATTGAAATTAAATGTGATATAAAAACTGATGATGGATTAATTTTATTAGGAGATCCTTTTCGACTACGACAAATTTTACTTAACCTCATTAGCAATTCTATTAAATTTACAGAAAAAGGTTCTATATCTGTTCAACTCACTCAAGTAATGAAAAGTAGCCACTTTACCAATATTCGATTAGAAATAACCGATAGCGGAATTGGTATGAAAAAAGAGCAATTAAAAAAAGTTTTTAGAGAGTTTGAACAAGCCGAAGTAAGTACTTCTAGAAACTACGGAGGAACAGGTTTAGGGCTTTCTATTGTAAGTATGTTGGTAAAATTACACGAAGGAAAAATTGACATTATAAGTAGTCCAAATAAAGGAACAACAGTATCTATAGAAATCTCTTATCCTTTAGGAACCGAAGCAGAAATTGAATTATATGAAAAAGTAGAAAAAGAAAGTGATAGCAATTTAACACTTCCTGAAGGATTAAAAATACTAATTGTTGATGATGAAGAATATAACAGAAAATTACTGTCTACTATTTTAAAAAAATATCCTGTAAGTTATACTGAAGCTATAAATGGGGTTGAAGCAATTATGGAAGTCAAAAGAAACAACTATGATTTAATTTTGATGGATGCAAGAATGCCTAAAATGGATGGTATTGAAGCTACAAAAAGAATTCGTAGACTAAACGGCAGTGCAAAAAGTAATATTCCTATTATTGCATTAACTGCCGCTGTTACAGAAGAAAACAAAAAAGAATACAAATTTGCGGGAATGAATGGTTGTTTAGCTAAACCTTTTAAAGAAAAAGAATTGTTACAAGAAATTAATAACTTAATTGAATTAAATAACAATACAGATACAACTGAAGCACCAATTGATTCTGAAAAAGAAGCGAACAGTTTAGACTTATCTGCTCTAAAAGAACTTAGCAATGGTGACAAAGCATTTTACACCGATATGCTACAAACCTTTTTACAAACAACCACCACCGGTATTAGTGAAATGGAAAAACTACTAAAAGACAAAAACTATGAAATGATTGCCGAACATGCTCATAAAATCTCAGCTCCTTGCAAACATTTAGGTGCCGATTTACTTTATAATCTTCTTAAAGAAATTGAAGAAAATTGCAGAAACAACACTAACTTAGATGATGTAAGCGATTTAATAGAAAAAATGGTGACAGAATATAAAACTATAAACGAATTAATAAATAAAGAACTAACAAAAAACTAATTTATGGAAAATAAGCCTTTTAAAATATATGTGGTGGAAGACAATGAATGGTATAATAAACTGTTGGTACATAACTTATCTCTAAACCCAGATTTTGTGGTAGAGTCTTTTCTTAACGGAAAAGAATTAGTAGCTGCGTTAACCAAAAAACCAGATGTAGTTACCTTAGATTATCGTCTGCCGGATATTGATGGAGAAAGTTTATTGAAGAAAATAAAAGATTATGATCCAAACATTGAAGTTATTATAATTTCCGAACAAGAAGAAATTGAAACAGCTGTAGATTTATTAAAAGCAGGAGCTTACGATTATATTGTAAAATCAAAAGACATTAAAGACAGGTTAATAAACACTGTAAATCATATTAAGAAAAATGCAAAACTAAAAAACCAATTAGTAACACTACAAAAGGAAGTTCAGGGCAAATATGCTTTTGAAAAATCTATCATTGGAACTAGTGCTGCATTAAAAAAAGTATTTGAACTTATTGCAAAAGCTACCGAAACCAATATAAGTGTAACCATTACTGGCGAAACAGGCACGGGTAAAGAAGTAGTCTCAAAAGCTATACATTATAATTCTCCAAGAAAAGACAAACCTTTTGTTGCCGTAAATATGGCTGCCTTACCGGCAGAACTTATAGAAAGTGAACTGTTCGGACACGAAAGAGGTGCCTTTACCGGTGCCGACACTCGAAGAAAAGGAAAATTTGAAGAAGCCGGAGGTGGAACCTTATTTTTAGATGAAATTGGTGAAATGGACATGAATTTTCAAGCCAAACTTTTAAGGGTTTTGCAAGAAAAAGAGGTAACCAGAGTTGGTGGAAATGAAGTAATAAAAGTGAATTGTAGAATTATTGTTGCCACCAACAGAAATCTTCAAGAAGAAGTAAAAAATGGTAAGTTCAGAGAAGATTTATACTACAGGCTTTTTGGTTTGCCGATTCATCTTCCCCCACTAAGAGAAAGAGATAACGACACCTTACTTTTAGCTAAATTTTTTATTGATGCATTTTGTAAAGAAAATAGTATGGAACCAAAAACTATTAGCGAAAATGCCAGAAAAAAATTGCTTAGCTACAATTGGCCGGGAAATATCAGAGAACTAAAATCTGTTATTGAACTAGCTGTTGTAATGTCGTCAGAAAAAGAAATTACTGCCGATGATATTTCTCTAAGTTCTAACGATGCTTTACCTAATGTACTTACAGATGAAATGACCATGAGAGAGTATGAAATTAGAATAGTAAATCATTATATGCAGAAATGTAACAACAACACTAAATTAGTTGCCGACAAACTTGCTATAGGACAAACTACTGTTTACCGTTTATTAAAAGAAGATAAAAAATCAAAATAACTATATAACCCAACTAAAACCTAACGCCATGAAAACACAAGAAAAATTGATCTACATTGTTGAAGACAGTAAAATTATTGCCGACATACTTGCTAAAGTTATAAGCTCCGTTCCTAATACAAAAACAAAAGATTTTTGTAATGGAGAATCTATGCTTAATCAACTTAATTATGAAATGCCCGATATGATTTTTTTAGACTATTACCTCTATGAAAATGGGAGAAAAATTAATAACAACTCTACCACCATGAATGGTGAACAAATTTTTAATGAAGTAATGAAAGTTAATCCAGATATTCCTGTGGTACTACTTACCGGTCTTGATGATTATAACATTATTGAAAAAATGAAAGCCAGTGGCATCTGTTGCGTCATCCATAAAGAAGTGGATGATATCTACAACTCGGTATTAGACTGTGTTCAAAAATACTTACCACAAACTGTTTAGTATTTTCATTTTGAAAATTATTTCTTCATAATGGAAACTATCTAAGTTTCTCAACTAAAATAAACCACTGAATTTCAGTGGTTTATTTTTTATCCCTACCCATGGCACAAGAATGGAATAACCCTATTCGAACAATTAAAACTAATAGCCATGAAAACAATGAGAACAAAGAAAAAACTGAAGATTGTAATTGTTGAAGACAACTTGTATTACAATAAAGCACTTACTCATTATTTAAACACATTGTGTAATTCAGCTGTTTATCCGGAATTTGATTTTGAAATCAAATCTTACCTAAATGCGCACGATTGTATTGAAGAGTTAGAAGACGACACTAACATCATGGTACTCGATTATTATTTAGAAAATAAGGAGGAAGACGATATACTAACCGGAGCAGACATTGTTAAAGAAGCTAAAAAACATTGCGACAATTGTGAAATCATAATGATGAGTTCTCAGCAAAATGCACACACCACAAGTGAATTAATGAGACAAGGTGTTTATGATTATATAGACAAAACAGTAAACTCTAAAGATAGATTAGGTGCTGTTGTACAAAAACTGCTTACCAAAGAATTCAAAGAAGAACCAGAGGAATTAATATAAATCCAATAAAAATCAACTAATAAATATGTTAAACCAAAAATTAGAAATCATGAAAACACAAGAAAAAAGTAACAACAAAATGCTTAAAAATGTATTACTAACATTTTTTATCGTAGCAGCCTTAGGAGCAACATTTTTTGCCTATAAACAATACGATGAAAATGTTCAGCTTCAGGAATTTTTTGAACACGAAAAACTTGCTATGGAAGAACATGTTCAACAATCTTTCGATCAAATTGAAGCCAATTTAGCTCAAATTACAGCAACAGAAAACAACCTGAAATTCAACTTTGACGAAGGCAATATTGAGACTGGCACAACTCAGAAAGAAAGAATTCAGCAAGAAATTAACTTTATAGAACACTTAATTGCAGAAAACAAAAGAATTATTGAAGACCTTAACAATCAGGTAACAGATAAAAACAAAAGACTAGCTTCTTTTGGTAAAAAAATAGCAGGACTCAATAAAAAAATTAAAGATTATGAGGCACAAACTGCCGAGCTGAAAAAAGCTAATGATTTACTTGCTAAAAGCTTAGAAGAATTAACCGTTGAAAACAATTTCTTGAGTTTAGAAAATGAACACCAAAAGTTTTTGTTGGAAGATACCGAGAAAATAATTGCTCAAAAAGATGATACCATTAACATGGCTTTTTATGTAACCGGTACTTTTGATGAGTTAAAAGAATCAAAAATTGTTGCTAAAGAAGGTGGAATTATAGGAATTGGAGCTACTAAATCGTTGCAAGAAGATTTTGAGAAAGGCGATTTTATACAAGTAGATAAACGAAATGTAAAAACCATTCCTGTTTATAGTAAAAAAGCTGAAATTATTACTAACCATTCAACAGATAGTTACGAGTTAATAGAGGAAAATGGTATAGTAAACTACATTAAAATTACTAACCCCGATTTATTTTGGGAAAAAAGTAAATTCTTAGTAATTGAAACTAAAGAAAGTAGTCAAGTAAGTTTAGCCAACAAATAATCCTAATCTCCTTAATTTCACTCAACAGAACATCCCGAAGCTTTAATAAGCTTCGGGATGTTTTATTTTATTATACTCATCTAATAAACATATTTTTAAAGTAATATTTATATATTTGGAGGAATAAAACAACCAACAAAGTATATCCAAACAATATGAGGTATATAGATTAAAACTTATATATAAAAGTTATTAATAATTTAAACCAAAGCAATGAATAATATCCTTACATTAATATTTTCATTTCTATTTTTTAATTTCAGTTTTGCCCAAAATGGAAAATTACTATCAAAAAAACTAGTTGATATTTCACAAACGCCTTTTTGGAATAAAATTTCTGAAAATGATACTTTAATTTCAGATTTCCAATACCTAAATAAACTGGACTTCTATTTTATTACTTATGAAAGCGATAGTATAAAAGTCAATGGAATATTAATTGAACCCAAGAAGGAAGGAAAATATCCAGTAGTTGTTTTTAATCGTGGAGGAAACCGAGATTTTGCTCGACTAACAATTGCTACAATGATAATGTACACTTCAAAATTAGCCGAACAAGGTTATGTTATAATTGGTAGTAATTATAGAAGAAAAGACGAGTTTGGTGGTGCTGAAATTAATGATGTTCTAAATTTGATAGAAACAGTTAAAGAAATAGAGAACGCAGACTCCACTAACATTGGAATGTTTGGTTGGTCGAGAGGTGGAATGATGACATACTTAGCTCTTCAAAAATCCAACAAAATAAAAACTGCAATAGTTGGCAATGCACCAACTGATTTGTTCGAAATAATTTCAGACCGACCAGAAATGGAATCTAAAGTAATTGCAGAATGTATCCCAAATTATTGGAAACACAAAGAATCCGAATTAAAAAAACGTTCTGTAATATATTGGGTAAATGAGTTAAATAAGAATAGCAGTATACTAATTTTATGTGGAACAAATGACGAAAGAGTTAATCCTAAACAAGCTCATAACCTTGCCAAAAAACTAAAAGATATAAAGTACAATTATGAATTGAAAGAATTTGAAACTGATCATTTCTTTTCCGATAAAAAAACTGAACTAAATGAATTGATAATTAATTGGTTTAATAAAGAATTAAAAAAAATAAAATGACTTCATCCTCCTACTCTTACAACATTATATAAATCCCATCTGCCTGATACAATACACAATAAACAACTAAGCGTAGCTTTTTCTACGCTTTTTTTATTTATTAACATTCATGTGTATTGTTCAATAACTATTTTTTTCATTTTGAAAATGATTTTTCATTATTGAAAAATTGGCACAACCACAGACAATCACAAATACTTGTATTTCAGTTTTTTATAAGACAAGAGCTAATTTGGTATATAGTTAGTTTTAGGTTTAACCGAACCATAAAACTAAAAATCATGAAAACAACAAAAATTTTATCCGCAGTATTAATGGCAGTTTTTGTAACTGCTAATATAAACGCTCAGGACGGTAATAAAATGCCCGATTTAGCAATTAATTCAACCAGCTACAAAACCGCTATTGGGTTAAGAGCCGGTGAAACTTCCGGATTAACCATAAAACAATTTGTTGGTAGCAATACAGCTTTAGAAGGAATTATAGGAGTTTGGAGTCATGGTATTAGTGCTACCTTATTATACGAAAAACATGTACCTGCTTTTGATGTAGCCGGACTAAATTGGTACTATGGTGGTGGTGGTCACGTAGCTTTTGAAGCTGGTAGAAGGTTAGTTTATTACAGAAACGACAGATATTACCGATACAATGAAGGCAATGTAGGTTTAGGAATTGATGGTATTATAGGTATGGAATACAAAATCCCTTCTATTCCATTTGCACTTAGTTTAGATGTAAAACCTTATGTTGAAGTAATTACTAACGGAAGAGTTTGGACCTCTTTAGATCCCGGATTAGGAATTAAAGTGACCTTTTAATAAATAATAAAATTATAAATCTTAAAAAATTATGGCCATGAAAACAATGATAAGAATGTTCATTCTAACTGCACTAACAATAGGACTATTTATTGTTGGATGTACAAAAGATGAAATGAACACAGGTAAAATGATGATAAAAATGACAGATGCCCCTGCAAATTTTACAGAAGTAAATGTTGAAGTACAAGAAATTCAGGTGCATTATGCCAACAATAACAACACTAATGGTTGGGTAACTTTAAATACCAATGCCGGAATTTATAACTTACTCGATTTGCAAAATGATGTTTCAGTAGTAATTGTCGATCCTCAAAATTTGTCTGTAGGAAAAATTACCCAAATGAGATTAATTTTAGGACAACAAAATACGGTTGCCACAACAGACTCCATCTATCCGCTAAAATTAGCTAGTCAAGATGAAACAGGGTTAAAAATTGTTACTCCATTTAATATAGTAGCTAATAAAACCATAAGTATTTTGGTAGATTTTGATGCCGAACAATCTGTTGTAGTTGAAGGTGATGGATCATTTAGATTAAAACCGGTTATTAAGATAAAAAGTGTTGAATATTACTAAACAACAACACTGCAAATTAATGTTAATTTTAAACCTAAATGTTATGAATTACTTAAGAATTATCATCCTGTTAACTATTTTTAGTTTTGCTTTTGGATGTAAAAAAGACGATTCATTTAAGCCTAGTTCGGGTTATATAGAACCAGTTGATTTCTTGTCAGACAAGAAATATAAGATGTTGATTGTAGAAATTAACTATGTACAAGGTTATATGCCAACTAAAGAAACAGTAGATAACATGGTTACCTTCCTTTCGGAAAAGTTAAACAAACCTAAAGGAGTAAAAGTAACTATGAAAAGTATTCCTTCTCCAAGAAAATCATCTTTCTCTTATAGTGATGTAGTTTATTTGGAAAAAATGCACAGAAAACATTTTCCTTTAGGAGATATTTTAACTGCTCACATTTTGTTCTTAGATGCCGGATATATTCAAGATACTGACAATACAAAATATTTAGGAATAGCTTATGGAACAACATCTATAGCCATATTTCAAAAAACAGTCAGTGATTATTCCGGTGGAATTACACAGCCAACTAACGAAGTATTAGAAACTACAATCGTTAATCACGAATTCGGACATGTGTTGGGATTGGTAAATAATGGCACCTCTATGCAAACCAATCATCAGGATAACGATCACGGACACCATTGCGACAATGACGAATGTTTAATGTACTACGCAACAGAAACCACCGATATCGTTAGCAACTTAATTGGAGGAAATATTCCTGAATTAGACCAAAATTGTATTACTGATTTAAGAAGCAATGGCGGTAAGTAGAGAAAAACGCTTGGATGGATTGTAATTGCCATCCAAGCGTTTTTATTTAAATTCATATTTTTAAAGCTAAAAATCAAATTGTTATTAAAAGCTATTAGATTGTGTATAAATTAGACGATTAAAAAATTCTTAACAAAAAAAGATTGTTGACTTTTGTTTTTATCTAACTACAAACTAAAAAGCTTACATGAAACGACTATGAGTAAAATTTTTTCACACAGGAAAATGATTATTTTGAGAGTTACATGTGACCGATAAAAAACAATAATTATAATCACATGAAAGCATCTGATTTATTCATTAAAGCACTCGAAAACGAAGGTGTAAAATACATTTTTGGTGTTCCGGGTGAAGAAAACTTAGATTTTCTTAACTCCTTAAAAAATTCAAATATTCAACTTATCATTACCCGACACGAACAAGGGGCGGGTTTTATGGCAGCAACTTATGGCAGACTAACAGGAAAACCCGGTGTTTGTATTGCTACGTTAGGTCCCGGAGCTACTAATTTTGTTACCCCGGCAGCTTATGCTCAACTAGGTGGAATGCCCATGTTTATGATTACAGGTCAGAAACCTATTAAAAAAAGTAAACAAGGTAGATTTCAAATTGTTGATATTGTTGATTTAATGAGACCTATTACCAAATTTACCAAGCAAATTGTGAATGCCAATAATATTGCTCCTTTAGTAAGAGAGTGTTTTCGTTTAGCAACAGAAGAACGTCCGGGAGCAGTTCATTTGGAATTACCTGAAGATATTGCTATTGAAGATGTTGCGAATCAGGTTTTTGAAGTATCTGATTGTAGCATTCCTACTGCTGATGAAAAAGTGATTCAACAAGCCGTAGAAATGATAGAAAAAGCTAAAATGCCATTATTATTAATTGGTGCAGGAGCTAACAGAAAAAATACAAGTAAAGCCCTTACCGATTTTATTGAAAAAACAGGTATGCCTTTTTTTAATACTCAAATGGGAAAAGGTGTAGTTGACGAAAGACATAAACTCTATTTAGGTACAGCAGCTCTTTCTGATAGTGATTTCTTGCATTGTGCCATCAACAGAGCCGATTTAATCATTAATGTTGGTCATGATGTAATTGAAAAACCACCATTTTTTATGGAACATGGCGGCACAAAAGTCATTCATATCAATTACTTTCCTGCTCAAGTAGATGCTGTTTACTTTCCTCAATTAAATGTAGTTGGAGATATTGACGATTCCATTGAACAAATAACTAAAACCATTACTAACTCGCCCAATTGGGATTTTTCGTATTATGAAAGAATTACCAACGAAGTGGAAATGCATTTATCCAAATATGCTCAGGATAAACGTTTTCCTACTTTACCTCAACGATTGGTAAATGTAATGAGAAAACTTATTCCTGATGATGGAATTGTATCGCTTGATAACGGAATTTATAAAATTTGGTTTGCCAGAAATTATAAATGTTACCAAAGAAATACACTTTTATTAGATAATGCCTTAGCTACAATGGGGGCAGGATTACCTGCAGCTATGATGGCAAAAATAATTTATCCCGAAAGAAAAGTGGTAGCTGTTTGTGGTGATGGTGGTTTTATGATGAACTCTCAAGAAATGGAAACGGCAGTTCGTTTAAAATTAAACTTGGTAGTTATCATTTTGAATGACAATGCTTATGGAATGATTAAATGGAAACAAGAAGGAATGGGCTTTGAAAGTTATGGACTTGATTATGCCAACCCGGATTTTGTTAAGTACGCAGAAAGCTACGGAGCAATAGGACACAGACCTACCAACGATGATGAGTTAGTAGCAACCATTGAAAAATGCTTAAATAGCGATGGTGTACACCTTATTGATTTAGCAGTAGATTATTCCTTAAATCACTCTATATTAAATGTAATTTTAAAAGAAAAAACGTGTATTTTGTAAATACACAATTAGAAATTAAACAAATAACAGAAAATGTTACAAGTAGTATCTCCTTATAATTTAAAATTAATAAAAGAAATTCCTGTAATAGGTAAAAATGAAGTAGAGAAGCAACTTCAAACCGCTTATGCTTTATTTGAAGATCAGTCTAATTGGTTACCGGCACATCAACGAATTGCTATTTTAGAAAAGACTGCAGAAATAATGAAAGGTCGTGTGGAAGAACTGACTAAAATTGCAGCGCAAGAAGGTGGAAAACCTTATATAGATTCTAAAGTTGAAGTGCTTAGAGCCATCAACGGAGTAAAATTAGCTGCTGAACATATTGCTCAGATAAAAGGTGAAGAAATTCCTATGGGATTAACACAGGCATCCGTAAACAGAATGGCTTTTGTAAGTAGAGAGCCGATTGGTGTTGTTGCTTCTGTTAGTGCTTTTAATCACCCTTTAAATTTAACCATTCACCAAACGGTAACAGCTTTTGCAGCCGGTTGCCCGGTAATTATCAAACCTGCTTCCACTACTCCACTTTCTTGCTTAAATTTTATTGAAATTTTAAAAGAAGCAGGAATGCCAGAAGGTTGGTGTCAGGCTGCCGTTTGCGATAGAGAAGCTGCAACTTATTTAGTTACTGATAAACGAATAAATTATTTTTCTTTTATAGGTTCGGCAAGTGTAGGTTGGAGTTTAAAATCTAAACTAGCTCCAGGAACAAGGTGTGCGTTAGAACATGGCGGTGTTGCTCCGGTTATTGTTGAACCTGATGCTGATTTAACAGAATTAATCCCTGCTTTGGCAAAAGGTGGCTTTTATCATGCCGGACAAGTATGTGTTTCTGTTCAAAAAGTATTTGTACACGAATCTATTTGTGAAAATGTTGCTCAATTATTAGCAACTAAAGCTAAAAAACTAATCGTTGGAGATCCTTTAGATGAAAAAACAGAAGTTGGTCCGTTAATTACACCTCAGGAAAATGACAGAGTGGAAGCTTGGGTAAACGAAGCTATTGAAAAAGGAGCTAAAGTACTTTGTGGAGGTAAAAAGATTTCTGAAACATGTTTTGAACCAACCGTATTATTGAACCCACCTGCTGATGCAAAAGTTTCTACCGATGAAATTTTTGGTCCTGTAGTATGTGTTTACAGTTATACCAATAGATTAGAAGCTATAAAAATTGCCAACAGTTTAGATGTTCATTTTCAGGCTGCAGTATTTACCAAAAACATAGATGTAGCTTTAGATACAGTTAAGAAATTAAATGCTACAGCTGTAATGGTAAATGATCATACTGCATTTAGAGTAGATTGGATGCCTTTTGGTGGTAGAGATGCTTCCGGAATTGGAATGGGTGGAATTCCTTACTCTATACATGAAATGACTAGAGAAAAACTAATGGTTTTGAAAAGCAAGCTGCTTTAAATTACTAATTCATAAAATGTTTATTATTTTTGAATTCAGAAATTAAACTCTGTATTATGAACATTTTCCCCAAATTAAAGACCTTATTCTTTATTGTTTTATTGTTTTCTTTTTCCTTTGCTGTTGCTCAGGATGAAGATACCTATGTTTATGGAGATACGCCAACCAATAACCAAAACAACCAAAATAGAGGCTTTAGCTGGGACAAGGTAGTTCTTGGTGGAAACATTGGGGCTACTTTTGGTGATATTACTTATTTTGAAATTGCTCCTGTTGCAGGCTATTATTTTACTCCCAACATTATTGGTGGTGTTGGTGCCAACTACATTTATTACAACGATAAGTTTATCAACTTTAGCACCAGCATTTATGGTGGTAGAGTTTTTGGACAATACTTAGTAGATTTTGCTCCATTAGTAGCTCATGTAGAAGCAGAAATAATAAATGTAGAAAAATTTAATCGCCAAAGGTTTAATATCTATAATTTTTATGTTGGTGGTGGATTAAGACAAAATTTAGGAGGTAATTCCTACCTTTTCTTAATGGTACTTTGGAACTTAAACGAAACCCAAGAATCATTTTACATTCAGCAAAACCCTGTTTATAGGTTTGGTATTGCTATAGGGTTGTAAAAAAACTTTAGGTGATTTGTAAAAAAATGTTTATCTTAACAAGAATTATAAATTACAACTATACAACACCTCCTCTATATGGAAAAAACAATTCAATTCTATAACGATATAATTCACTACTTCCAAACAAATTACATCAATCTTGCTTTCATCCTGTTGTTTGTAATAATAGGGTTTATATTATCTAATTTCATACAAAGTAGAGTAAAATTGCGATTGATAAAAAAATCACCCAATCATATTACGGCTAATTTTACTTCACAAATAGTCGGATTTATTCTTAAATCAATTATTGTTTTTACTACTCTATATTTACTTGGACTGAGTTCTTTTACCAATAAGTTACTTGCCGGTGCCGGATTATTAACTTTTGTAATCGGTTTTGCATTAAAAGATATTGGCGAAAACTTTTTGGCAGGAATTATTCTGGCATTTAAAAGTCCTTTTAGGCTGGATGATTTAATAGAAGTAAATAATATTACAGGACATGTAAAAGACATTAGCATACGAGAAACACTTATAAAAACTCCAGATGGAAAGGATGTTTTTTTACCAAATGCTATCATTCTTAAAAATCCATTATATAATTACACCATTGATGGTTTTTTACGATACGAATTTACAGTGGGTATTGCCTATGAAAACAACCCTACAGAAGCAATAAAGCTGATAATTGAAACGATAAATAATGTTGAAGGCGTTTTAAAAGATGACAAAAAACCTATAATTGCAATTGAAGAACTGGCTACTAATACTATTAATATTAATGTGAAATTTTGGATAGATACCTTTAAGTCTAAAAAGCGATCTGTTCACAACAGTATTCGTTCTCAAGTAATGAATAATGTAATTGAAGCATTAGTAGCAAATGGTTTTAGTTTGCCCGCATCAATTGTTGAGTTGAAAAACTATGAACCTTATGGAAATTTAAAACTGAATGTTGAGCAACAAAAAAATAAATAATTAAACATAGTGTCCTACCTTTTGGTAAAAACTACTGATAAAATCTGCTTCTAAATATTTTCAGATAATCATCCGGTACTTTGGTTTCAAAAATAACTTCTTTTTTAGTCGTTGGATGGATAAAAGCCAACTGCTTTAGATGAAGTGCTAATCTACCTATGGGATTTTCTGTAGCTTCATATTTTTTGTCCCCAATAATAGGGTGTCCAAGGCTTTTCATGTGCACACGCAATTGGTTTTTTCTTTCTGTTTCTTGGTGAGCTTCTAACAAAGTATAAAATTCATTTTTCTTAATTACCTGATAATGGGTAACGGCCAATTTAGCTTCATCACTTTTACTCGCCACCACATACATCATTAATGCTTTGTTTTCTTTTAAGTAATTCACAATTTTACCTTCATCATTCTCCATAGTTCCTTGTGTAACTGCCAAATACTTTCTATTAGCAATGGTTCTATCCCAATCTTTTTGAAGTGATACCTGACTGTTTTTATTTTTAGCAAAAACCATTAGTCCGGATGCATCTTTATCCAACCGATGAACAACAAATAGTTTTGCCGTAGGATCATCAAGTTGAATATGATGTGATATAGTTTTATAAACTGTTTGCATTTTAGTATTTCCTGAAGATATAGACAATAACCCACTCTTTTTGTCCACCACAATAATATCATCATCTTCAAAAACTACCTTTACTCCTTGGTAAGAAAGTTCTCTAAAAGGTTTGTCCCAGCTTACCTTAACCGTATCACCTACTTTCAAAGCATGGTCAAACTGCCTAATAATCTTATCATTAACCATAAATTGCTTTCTTGCCAACATCCCCTTTACTTTATTACGGGTTTTATCCTTAATGTTCTTTAAAAGAAAATTAAGCAATTCATCAGCTTCCTCCACTTTTAGTCGGCTTACTCTGTTTAAATTTTTATTAGGCGATTTTTTTTGCATACTATTTCAAATAAAGTAGCAAAGTTAGGTTAATCGAAAGAATAATATAGATTTAATTTGATATAATGAATAGTGAAAAATTATATTGCTTAATTTCGTTTTTCAAAAAAAGAGATTATGGTTACAAAAGAAAGTATTGTTAAAAATTGGCTTACGCGCTATACGGGAAAAGCCTTAGAAGACTTTGGTCAGTATATACTATTAACCAATTTTAATAATTATGTAGAATATTTTGCTAAAATAAAAAACGTTTCGGTTGAAGGCAAAGACAAAGCTATGCCCAATGCTACAGCAGATGGAATAACCATCATCAATTTTAGTATGGGAAGTGCCAATGCTGCAACCATTATGGATTTATTGAGTGCTATCAACCCCAAAGCATGTCTTTTTTTAGGTAAATGTGGCGGATTGAAAAAGAAAAATAATATTGGAGATTATATTTTACCTATTGCTGCTATAAGAGGCGAAGGAACATCTAACGATTATTTCCCTACAGAAGTCCCTGCCCTACCTGCCTTTACCTTACAAAGAGCTGTTTCTACTACTATAAGAGAGTTTAAAAAAGATTACTGGACGGGAACAGTTTATACCACCAACAGAAGGGTTTGGGAGCATGATGAAGAGTTTAAAAGCTATTTAAGAAAAATTAGAGCTATGGCCATAGATATGGAAACTGCTACCTTGTTTATTACAGGCTTTTATAATAAAATCTCTACCGGAGCATTGCTATTGGTTTCGGATCAACCTATGATTCCTGAAGGCGTTAAAACCGACAAAAGCGACCAAGTAGTGACACATAGTTTTGTTGAAGAACACATTAAAATTGGAATTCAATCGTTAGAAGAAATTAAAAACCACGGAATGAGTGTTAAGCATCTTAAATTCTCTTATTCAGAAGATTGATGAAGCATAACGACATACTTAAAGATTTAAAAAACAAGGTATATCATCCCATTTATTTTTTAAGTGGAGAAGAACCTTTTTATATAGATTTGATAAGTAATTTTATTGAAAAAAATGTGTTGGATGAAGCTGAAAAAGAATTTAATCAGCAAATTATTTATGGTAAAGATACTGATATTTCTACTGTTATAGGTGCTGCCAAACGTTACCCCATGATGGCTAATCACAATGTGGTAATTGTTAAAGAAGCTCAACATTTGGTGAAGCAAATAGACCAACTTGATAGTTATTTGGATAATCCCACCAAAAGCACCATTTTAGTTTTTTGCTATAAATACAAAACCTTAGATGGCAGAAAAGGCATCACCAAAAAACTGAGCAAAAAAAGTGTTTTCTTCGAATCAAAACCCATTTATGAGAACCAAGTTCCCGATTGGATTAACAGTTATCTCAAAGAAAAAAACTACACCATCAATCCAAAAGCTTCTTTTTTGATTGCTGAATTTTTAGGAACAGATTTAAGTAAAATTGCCAATGAACTTGAAAAATTAACCATTAATATTCCTGAAGGCACTGAAATAAATGCTGAAATGGTAGAAAAAAACATTGGTATCAGCAAAGACTTTAACATGTTTGAGTTGAACAAAGCCATTGGTTCTAAAGATATTCTTAAAGCGAATAAAATTATTAACCATTTTGCCAAGAACGAAAAAGAACATCCTATACAAGCTACTATTGCGGTTTTATATATGTTTTTTACTGCCATACTTAAATATCATTACACTAAAGATAAAAATCCTAGAAACATTGCTGCTGCACTAAAAGTAAGTCCTTTTTTTGTGAAGGAATATCAACTAGCCGCCCAAAATTACAATATCAGAAAAGCGGTAAAAATAATTGAATATATCAGAGAATACGACCTAAAATCTAAAGGAGTAAACAATGTTTCTTCATCAAGCGGAGAACTGACTAAAGAACTTGTTTTTAAGATTCTACATTAACTTTCTTTCTATTTTTAGTTTTTTTAAGTTTTGAGATTTTAAAAATTAGGCTGACGAAGCTCATTATCTTAAATTTGTGTATTAACATCAAAAAAACACCTATGAAAGTTACTCCGGTTGACAAATGGATAATTAATCCCATTCAACGCTTCATAAATAACAGTACTACCAGTGGAATTGTATTATTTTCATCAGCTTTTTTAGCTATAATACTGTCAAACTCACCATGGTCACATGAATTTCATAAACTTTGGGAATTGAAATTTTCTATTGGTTTTAATGGACATTTTATCAATAAAAATCTTCACCATTGGATTAATGATGGTTTAATGGCTGTTTTCTTTTTTGTAGTTGGTTTAGAATTAAAAAGAGAAATTGTTGCCGGAGAACTTAGAAACCCAAAAAGTGCTATTTTGCCAATTGCTGCAGCTATTGGAGGGATGTTATTGCCAGCTACCATCTATCTAATTTTTAATCCTTCCGGGTCTACAGCTGATGGTTGGGGAATACCTATGGCAACAGATATAGCTTTTGCTTTAGGAGTGCTTTATTTATTAGGAAACAAAGTACCACTATCTTTAAAAATTTTCCTTACCGTACTTGCTATTGTTGATGATATTGGAGCTGTATTGGTAATTGCTTTTTTTTACACATCAGATATTAATTTTGTAAGTTTGGCAACAGGCGGTGTTTTTATGTTGATATTAATTATTTCTAATCTTATTGGTATTAGAAATACTATATACTATGCAATAATCGGTATCGGTGGTTTATGGTTAGCATTCTTAATGTCGGGCGTACATGCAACCATTGCTGCTGTTCTAGCTGCAATGACCATTCCTGTTAATGTAAAAATTTCTGAAAAAGAATACATTAAACGCATAAAAAATTTAATCTTTAAATTTGAAGAGGAAGAACCCAATAACAATCCTGCTGTTACGCCAAATCAACTCCACATCATACAAGATATTAGAGATTACTCTAAAAATGCCCTTACCCCACTTCAACGATTAGAACTCAGAATGTACCCACTTGTTGCTTTTATCATTATGCCCATATTTGCATTAAGTAATGCCGGTATAGTCTTATCTAGTGATTCACTTAATCAAATAATAAGTCCGGTATTTTTTGGTGTTTTTGTAGGTTTATTAGTAGGAAAGGTATTAGGTGTTTATGGAATCGTTTCTATTTTATTAAAGTTTAAATGGGTAACACTTCCTCGCGGTATGAATAAAGTTCATTTATTAGGAGTAGGATTTTTAGCAGCAATTGGATTTACCATGTCATTATTTATTGGTGGATTGGCTTTTATTGATAAAGTTCATATTGAAGAAGCTAAAATGGGGGTACTATTCGCATCTGTTTTTGCCAGTTTTGCCGGTTTTTTTATCATTAAATACGCTAATAAAATCAAGACAATTTAATAGCCTCTTATTCGTTTTTCTTTCTTCATACTGAAGGAACTTTTTCTACTTAAAAAATTATGTAGTTTTGTCTTTATCAACTTCTAAATTAAAAATAATGTATAAACTGATATTATTAATTGTTTGCTGTATACCAATGTTCGTTTTTGGTCAAGCTTACAAACCAGGTAAAGGTAGTGGACTTTATGGCACTGGTGCTGAAAACATTGATAAAGGTTGGTATTTTGGTTTAGGAGCAACTTACATGTTTCCTTACCTTAGCGAGGAAGAAAGTATTGATTATACCGATTCATTAAACCAAACATTTACTCAAGACTATACAGCTAAACCAACAGGAAAATTTGGCTTATTTGCTGAAATAGGCATGTTTAGAATGAACGACAAAAAAGTAATTAATTATATAGATTATGGTCTTTCTTATAAATGGTTTAGAGGTGGCGAAGATTTTGAGTCTGCCACATTTTTAAACAATAGTTTAATTGCCACACAGCAAACCGAAGCTTCTTACAGTAGTCATACAGCATCATTAAACTTTAATATTGGCAACAGGTACGATATGTCTGAAAAAACATTTTTAGTAAACGGAATTGGACTAAATGCTGATTATTTTTTCATTAAAAGTAGAAGTAATGGCGGTGTAATTTTAGATCAGCCGCACGAGTTTGTTTCCGACTTTGTTGGCGAGTTACATTATTTTTTCGGAATGGGTTTTAAAACAGGTAAAAGATTAATAATTATGCCCATGATTGAAACGCCTATTTTTGCCATTTATGAATTTAACCATATAAAATCAACGCATAATTATTTTAATACCCGCTCCCGACCATTTATTATAAAAGTTAGGTTTATGATATTGAAGAAAGGTTCTAAATCCTGCCCTCCGGTATACAACCCTATGGGGATTACACCTGATATGTAATGAATTGTTGAACGTTAATAAGGCAAAAACAGATTTTCTTTGATTAAATTTCCAACATTTATAGCCCGTTCAGAATTTAGTAAACATGTTACTACACTTATTGTTGGACAGATAATAGTACATGCCATAGCTTTCTTGGCACTTCCAATTATTACTCGACTATATTCAGCAGAACAAATTGGAGCTTATTCACTTTTTATGGCTCTTTTTATGGTGCTTTCTATGCTGAGCACTGGTAGGTTTGATGCAGCTATTGTTATAGAAAAAAAAGAAAAATCGGCTATAGCACTATGGACATTAGCTACTTTTATTAGCTTTTGGTTTAATATAATACTTTTTATCTTTATCTATTTTTTCCATGAAAATACCTTAGTGTGGCTCAATAAATCGAGTATGGGAGTTTATATTTTATTACTTCCTTTAGCTATTTTCTTTGGTGCTTTAATACGAAGCACTCAGTACTACTTTAACAAACATAAGGGATACAAAACCATTTCCATGTCTGATATACTAAAATCAGGCACAAACTCTACAGGTGGTGTAACTTTTGGATGGTTAGGATACCTCTCAGGAGGATTAATAATTGCAAATGTACTTTCCAATATTATTGCTTTTATTATGTTAGCAGTAAAACTCCCTACTTCTTTTTGGCAAATGGTAAAAACAACCACTGTCCTCGATTTAAAAACTATAGGAAAAAAATACAAAGATTACCTTACCTTCTATACATTGTCAGGGATATTAAGTGCTATTGTTTCCAACGGAACACCTATTTTTATCATTTTCTTTTTTACTGAAAAAACTGCCGGATATTATTTTATGGCAGAAAAAGTGGTAAGCATTCCCATAGGATTATTGGTAGCCGCTATTTCTAGGGTCTTTTATCAACGTGCCAGCGAACTATTTCAAAATGACAAAAAAGGCTTTCTAGCACTCATTTATCGTATTCAAAAAAAAATGTTTTGGGTGTTAGTTCCTCTTTTACTTTTACTTTCATTAGCCGCTCCATCTATTTTTGAATGGTTTGGTAATGATTGGAGACAAGCAGGAGAAATGATTAAGTACTTTGCTATTTTGGTATTATTCAACAATTTAATTTCTCCGGTAGGCTCCATTTCTAATATTATAGACCGATTAGATATTTTACTGTATTTCAATATAACAACAACCATTGTTAGAGCAGTAACCTTTTATATAGGCAGTTTATATTTTAGTTTTGAATATACGCTTTTAATCTCTGCTATTTGCCTTTCGATATGCTATATAGCATTAGATTCCATTTTGAAAAAATTGGTAAAAAACATAATTGCTTCAACGTAAAAAGTTAGCAAATCTCTTTTTTCTATTCTCAAAAGCAAGATACGTCAAATGACTTATTTTTTTAATATTCCCCCTTCACTAGTTTTGAAGCTCATTATTAAAAAAATATTTTATGAAAAAAATTATCCTTTTATACTTTACTGTAATTTCTTCCTTAACCATTTTAGCTCAAGAAACCATATTAATAAATGAAGAATTTAATGATAACACAAACAATTGGTATATTGCCGATGATGAAAACTTAAAAACAGACGTCACCAAAGGTCATTACCAATTTGAGAATAAAACAACTTCTTCAAGATGGATCTTTACTACTATAAATAACCTCTCTGCTGATGAAGAAGATTTTACTATTGAAATAAAGCTAAAACAAACTAAGGGAGATAAGGATTTGGCTCAAGGAATTTTATTTTCGCTTTACTCGAACAGCGAAGCCTATCATCAATTTTTTATTACAGCTAATGGACAATATAAAATCAACCATTATTACAGTAAAAAAGACCATATAAAAGTTAACTATAAAGAACACAAAGCCATTAATACCGGATTAAAAAGTTACAACACACTTAAAGTGGTAAAAACAGCTAATATTGTCACTTATTACATTAATAACGAAGAAGTTTACAAATCTGGAAATCACAGTTATTACGGCAACAGATTGGCTTATTTTACCGGAGGAAACATAACCATAGAAGTTGACGAATTAAAAGTAACTAAATCTCCTAGAGATATTCATTTAATTGAAAATGCAGATAAAATTGCAGATAAAGTAAAGCTTAGCGACAATGTTAACACTAAATATGATGAGCTTTCTCCCATAATTTCTCCTGATGGTAAAACACTTTATATTAACCGATCTGACTCACCTGAAAATACTGGCCCTGCTGATGATGATCAAGATATTTGGTATTCTACATTAGATGAAAATGGCGAGTGGACATTGATGAAAAACTTTGGAAAACCCCTAAACAATACGGGTAAAAACTTTATGGTTTCTGTTTCTCCCGATAACAACTCATTAGTTGTTGCTAATACTTACAAATCTGATGGTTCTCCTGATGGACAAGGGCTTTCTATTACTTATAAAACTTCTGATGGATGGGAAGTTCCTAAACCTTTTATAATAGAAGATTATTATAATGACAATAAATATGTTTCTTACTTTTTGTGCAACGACAATAAAACATTAATTATGGCACTAGAAAGAAAAGAAAGTTTGGGTGAAAAAGATTTGTATGTTAGTTTCTTAACTAAAAAAAATACTTGGTCTAAACCCAAACACATGGGTAATGTAATCAACACTTTTGGTGATGAAACGAAACCATTTATTGCTGCTGATAATAAAACCTTATATTTTTCTACTGACGGACATAAAGGTTTTGGAGATGTAGATATTTTTACATCTAAAAGGTTAGATGATAGTTGGACCAATTGGAGTACACCAAAAAATATGGGAACAAAAGTAAATTCTCCCGGATTTGATGTTGGTTATTTTTTAGATGCAAAAGGAGAAACTGCCTACCTATCTTCTCGTGGAGATATTTATAAAATAGAAAATGCCGAAAAACCGGAACCTATTACTTTCGTTTCAGGAATAGTTTATAATAAAAAAACCAACCAACCAATGCAAGCTAATATAAAATATTATGATATTGAAACTAATGTTGAACTTGGAGTAGCTACTTCCGACCCAATTACAGGTGCTTACAAAATAGTTCTTCCTCCCGGAAAAAAATACAGTTTTATAGCTCAACAAAAAGAATTTTATCCTATTAGTGAAAATATTGATTTAAAAGCTGTTTCTGCTTATAACGAGTTTGCAAAAAACTTATATTTATTGCCTATTGAAAAAGGAGAGGCAATTAGATTAAACAACATTTTCTTTGAATTTAATAGCGCAGATTTAATGCCTGAATCTTTTAATGAAATTGACAGATTATTTGATATCTTAAATGAAAACCCAAAATTGAATATTGAAATTGGTGGACATACAGATGACCAAGGTAGTGAACAATACAATAACAACCTTTCTGAAAACAGAGCCAAATCTGTATTAAACTATTTAATTGAAAAAGGGATAAACAAAAACCGATTAACTGCTGTTGGTTATGGAAAATCTTCTCCGGTCGTAGCTAATGATAGTGATGAAAACAGAGCTTATAACAGACGTGTTGAATTTAAAGTATTATAATCATTAATAAAGACTGGGAATACCCTATTAGTTATAAACACAACACCTAATTCTTGGCAATTTTAAAACCAATTTTTGCAATAAAATAATATCTATCTAATTTCCTAAATATAAGAATTTTATACCCTCTATTATATTAATTTCAATGACAATTACTTCGAATTGATAAATTTCTTATAAATACAATCTAGATAAAATCTATATATTCTTAAACAAAAAATCACTTTATTCGTACCATTGAACTGAAAAAAAAAACATTTTTTTGTCCACTGAGACAACCTATTTTAAAAAAATTAAGACTATAATTGTAGCGTAAATAGCTGATTAAATTATACATTTACAAAAAAACTCTGCAACTATGGCAAATAAAATACTTATTCTTTTTTCGTGTCTAATTTTAATGATTGGTGTTAAAAGCCAAACCGTAATTTGGACAGAAGATTTTCAAAACAACTGTGCTTCTGCTTGTTTGGCAAGTGGTTATGCAGGAACTAATGGAGCTTGGACCATTACAAATGTAGGAGCTAATGACCCTGAAGCAAATGAATGGTTTGTTAGTGGAGCAGAATGTGGAAATGCAGCTGGAGCTTGTGGTTCTGCCTGTGCTAGTACAGACCCTTCACTACATGTTGGAAATGTTGCTGTCGCTGTGCTAGGTCTTCCTGCTGACAATGGTGCTGCATATAATGCAGGTGGATTATGTGGCTCTTTCTTTTGTGTTCTAACTGATAAAAGAGCTGAATCTCCAACCATAAATTTAACAGGTCAAACAAATATTACGTTGAACTTTAATTATATAGAAAATGGAGATGGAGCTTTAGATGATGCTTCGCTTTGGTATTTTGATGGAGCTACATGGACATTATTAGACCCATTAGCCAAACCGCCTTTAGGTGCTTGTACTCCACAAGGTTTATGGACTGCTTTTTCTATTCCTTTGCCTGCTTCTGCAAACAACAATGCCAATGTTAAAATTGGTTTTAGATGGGTTAATAATGATGATGGTGTTGGAAATGATCCGTCTTTTGCCGTGGACGATATTACCTTAACTATTCCTGCCACAGCTGGACCAAATGCCAACTTTACTACTTCTAGTTCCACAATTTGCGTAGGCGATTCTATTACTTTTACAGATGCTAGTACTACTTCCGGAGCTACAACTTATAGCTGGACTTTTACAACAGGAACTCCTGGTACTGCCAACACAGCTGGACCTCACACTGTAGTTTTTAACACAGCTGGTACCCATAACATTAGTTTAACGGTTACTGATGTCAATGGAACGGATAACATAACGTTACCCATTACCGTTAACCCTCTACCAACAGTAACCGCAAATGCTACTGCAACTTCAATTTGCTCTGGTGATCCCGTAACTTTAACTGGCGGTGGAGCAACTTCTTATACTTGGGACAATGGGGTAACTGATGGTGTGGCCTTTAATCCAACAACTACAACAACTTATACAGTTACAGGAACAGATGGTAACAATTGTAGTAATACCGCTCAGGTTACTGTTACTGTAAATAATTGCTCACAACCTACTGCTTCTTTTACCACTTCTGCTAATACCATTTGTGTAGGAGGTTCTATTACTTTTACAGATGCTAGTACTGGTTCTGGTATTACTACTTGGAGCTGGACTTTCCCAACAGGTATTCCAGGAACTGCTAATACTCAAGGTCCTCACAACGTAGTTTTCAATACTGCCGGCACGCATAATATTAATTTACAAGTTACTGATGCTAATGGTACACATGATACCACAATAGCTATTACCGTTAACAACTGTACTCAACCTACCGCTTCTTTCACTATGTCAACTGATACCATTTGTACCGGAGATTCTATTACTTTTACAGATGCTAGTACTGGTTCTGGTATTACTTCATGGAGCTGGACTTTCCCAACAGGTACTCCTGCAACTGCTAATACTCAAGGTCCTCATACAGTAGTTTTCAATACTGCCGGTACGCATAACATTAACCTGCAAATTACTGATGCTAATGGTACACACGATACAACTATTGCTATAGTTGTTAATAATTGTGCTCAACCTCAAGCTTCATTTATAGCTTCAGCCGATACGATATGTATAGGTAACTCCATTACTTTCACAGACAATAGTACAGGTTCTGGAATAAACACGTGGAACTGGACTTTTAATGGAGGAAATCCGCTTATTGCCAATACTCCTGGACCACATACAGTCACTTTTAATAATGCCGGAAGTTTTAATATAACTCTTCAAATAAATTATCCTGGTGGAAGTAGTGATACAACTATCACTATAGTTGTAGATTCTTGTAATCCACCAATCGCAGCTATTGGAATGAACCCTAGTAACGGAAAAATTTGTAAAAATGGTTGTGTAGAATTTTCTTATAATGGTTCTGGCGGAATACCAACATCATGGGTTTGGACGTTCGAAGGTGCAGTTCCTGATTCTTCTATTTCAGAAAACCCAGGGGTAGTTTGTTGGCCTGATACTATTGGAAAATTTGTAGTTACCCTAGAGGTTACAAATGCTTACGGTACAAGCTCTGTAATAGACACCATAACTGTTAGCGACCCTGCTATTATTACAGCTTATTCAGACACCACCATAACTTTTGGAACAAATGTTACCCTTACAGCTCAAGCTACAGATACATCTGGAAATATTATAAGCGGAGGGACTTACACTTGGAGTCCAATAAACAATTTAACTTGTGTGCTTTGTCAAACCACTACCGTAATTCAACCTACTGATACAGGCACTTATATTGTTGCTTACGAAGCGGAAAATGGTTGTATAGTTTATGATACAGTAACGGTTAGTGTTGATATGCAATTTAATATTGGTGTACCAAGTGCATTTACGCCAAATGGAGATGGTAATAATGATCTGCTACTGGTTAGAGGTTTAATTGGAATTGAATCATTAACTTTCTCTATTTATAACCGATATGGACAAGAAGTATTTTTTACAAGCGAAAAAACTGAAGGTTGGGATGGAACACATAATGGCAACCCCTTAAACCCCGGAGTTTTTGTTTATTACGTAAAAGCGACTATGTTAGATGGGACTATTCGAGAACTAAAGGGTAATGTTACTTTAATAAGGTAAACTCATTTTACATTTAATTTTATGATTATGAAAAATTTATATATAACTATCATTTTATCTTTATTAATTAGTGTTCCTTTATTCGGACAGCAAGATGTGCATTTCTCTCAATTTTTTGCTTCTCCTATGACGGTTAACCCTGCTAGTGCAGGTGCATTCAATGGAGATTTAAGAGGATTATTAAATTACAGAAACCAGTGGGCGTCTGTTAGTGAACCTTATACCACCATTGCAGCTTCTTTTGATGCTCCCGTTTTAAAAAGAATGAAAGGAGGAATGTTTGGTTTAGGCTTAAACTTTTATAAAGATGATGCCGGAGTATCAAAATTCTCTAATGTTAAATATAGTTTAGCATTAGCTTATCACTTAGATATTGGTGGTGGAAACAAAAATCATTTTCTTTCTGTTGGTTTCCAAGCTGGTGCCATACAACGCTCTTTAAACTATAATAACTTAACTTTTCACGACCAATGGAATGGTGTTGCTTTTGATTCTGAAGTTCCTACAATTGATCAGTTTGGTGGAAATTCTGTAAATGCCTTTGATATGGCAACAGGAATTCATTGGTTCTACTCTCCTACCGATTTTACAAGATATTTTGCAGGAGTTTCTTTATTTCACTTGAATGCCCCAAATGTATCTTTTAATAGTGATGAAGATCCATTATTAAGAAAATTTACCATACATGGTGGTGCTGAAATAGGAAGAGGTGGGGGAAATGCTGCTGTTACTACTAATGGATTTTCTGTTCTTCCTAATTTTATTTTTACTCAACAAGGGCCAAACAGATATTTTAATTTAGGTGCTGAAGCAAAAATGAGATTACAAAGTGCTTCTAAATTTACCAATCATCAAAACGAAATGTCTATGTCTATTGGTCCTTATTTACGTGTTGGAGATGCACTCTATGCTGTAGTAAGATTTAATTGGCTAGGCTTTTCTATGGGGGTTAGTTATGATATCAACATGTCTGAATTAACCGCTGCTACAAGCGGAAACGGAGGTTTTGAGTTAAGCTTGGGATATTATGGAAACTTCAATTCAACTCCTTCTAGAGGTCACAGTGTACGTTTTAAATAGTTTTAAAACAACTGTCTGATTTCATTTTTCACAATACTTATTGCTACATGAGTTGGTGATTTCTCTAATTTCGACATCACTTCAAAAAGTTTTTGTCCAAATTCTACACCTGTTGCATCACTTGGCAGTTGAGAACCTGCAATATTAATAGCTCTGATAATATCTTCTTTCACTTTTTTTACTACATCCCATGTTGATGATGAGATATAAATTTGCTGTGCTAAATTGTGCTCAAACTCTGTTTTAACTGTTACAATTAAATTATCTTGCAATAGTTTAGCACTCATTCCCGGCTTATGAACTCTCAGTACTAAATTTTCAGGAGAAATCCTTTCCATAAGCAATACAATTCTTTCGTATGCTTGTAAACGCAAAGGAGTAACCACTTTTTGATTTTCTTTTCTTATTTCATACATATGTTTACGTTGCTCAGCATCCATAAATTTTTTAATTACCAATAAGGTAGCTGCAAGTACTACCAACGAAGGCAATATGTACTTTAATATGTCTAAAATTTCTTCCATAAACTATTTTAATTTAATGAAACAAAAATACAAAATCAATAGTAATTTTTATCTTCTTATTATAACACCTTATAAATTAAATCTGATTCATACCCCTTTGAAGACAAATAACGAAAAAGTTTTGCTTTTCGTTCATTTGCATCTTGCTCTTCATTCAATTGCTCTTTTTTCTTTTCAGCCAAATGGCTTAAGGTTTTAAAATATTCCTCTTCATCAATAGTTGCCAAGGCTACATCTATATCTTTTTTATTGATATGAAGTTGATATAATTGTGCGGTAATTTTTATTCTTCCCCAATTTTTAATGGTAAACTTTCCTCTAACAAATGCTTCTGCAAAACGAGTTTCATTCAAAAAATCATCATCTTCCAACTTTTCAATAATGTTATCCATATATTGTTTTTCTACTTTCCATGCTATTAACCTATTCAACACATGCTGTTTACATCTTTCCTGAAAAGAACAATACCATTTAGCTTTTTCTAAGGCTTTTTCGGGTTGCATATTTTTAAAAAATTGAGCCATAAAAGAGGTATTTTTACGCTTCAAAAATAAGGAATGAAAAACAAAAAAGCACTTTATTTATTACTTAGTGCCAATGCCGTTTCGGGCATGGCTCAAGGCATTAGTATGTTGGCTATTCCTTGGTATTTTGCCGATGTACTTAAACAGAGCTCCAATTTTGGTATTATGTATGGAACTGCTACCATCCTTTCTCTCTTTTGGGGCTTATATGTAGGTACACTAATTGACAAATATTCTAGAAAAAATATATTTTTAACCATTTCCATAGTCGGTACGCTATTCATTGGCAGTATTGCGGCTTTTGGTTTTTACAACAACGGACTTTCTGCTATTGGTATTGGAGCAGTTTTTTGTTACACCATGTTTGTTTATAACATCCACTACCCCACGCTTTATGCTTTCGGACAAGAAATTAGCGACAAAAAAGACTATAGAAAAATTAACTCACTAATTGAAGTTCAAGGTCAATCTACCAGTATAATTGCCGGAGCGTTGGCTGCTGTTTTAATTACAGGAATTAACACCGATTTGCTTACAAAACTTGGTTTGGCTAATTTCAATTTTCTATTAATAGAACCATGGCAAATGCATGAAATTTTCTTGCTTGATGCTGTTACTTATGCTCTAGCGTTGGGCTTAATATCACTTATTAAATACGAAAAAAGCTTTGTAGAAACCATGAACTCAGGCAACATTTTCAACCGATTAAAATCTGGTTTTTCCTATCTTAAAGAGCATCCTTTAATATTTCACTTTGGAGTTGGCTCTTTTGCTATTTTTGTAATTGTGCTTATTCATATCCACCAACTGTTGCCGATTTATATTTCTAACCACCTAAAGCAAGATGCTTCTATTTACGCTTCCGCAGAAGTTTTACAAGCATTAGGAGCTTTATCGGCAGGTTTAGGAATTCACCGAGTTTTTATGAAAACCAATACCATTAAAGCCATTATAATATTAATGAGTTTAGCTATTGTTACTTTATTAGTATTAGTATTTACCAAAAGTTCTATTATATTAGTGTTAAGTTGTTTTGTGTTAGGATTAACCAATTCAGGTTCTAGAATTATGCGAGTTACATATATCTTCAACCACATTCCAAATAATATTATTGGCAGAACAGGAAGTGTTTTTCAATCTATCAATATTTTCTTACGTTTTACTTTTATTGGTATTTTTTCAGTTGCTTTTTTCTCTAAAGACAACAATATTATTTGGACTTACTTTATAGGAGCAGGTTTTATTTTACTTTCGCTCTATCCTTTGATATTTTATTATAAAAGATTAATTAACTTAAAACAGCCTGATTAAAATAAGAGAAGTCCGTTGTAACAACTTACTCAATTCAATACCATTCGGTATCCTATTCCACGTATATTGACAATTTTTAAATTAGAATCAGCATCTAACTTTTTTCGCAGTTTAGAAATGAAAACATCCAACGTTCTGCCTAAGTAATCTCCTTCATCGCCCCAAACTACCTGTAAAATATGTTCACGACTTACCGTTTGATTAAGGTTAGCGTAAAGTAAATCCAACAAACTAGCTTCTTTACTCGAAAGTTCTTCACTTTTTCCTTTGTAAAAAAGATTCATCCCCTTTTTATCAAATTGGTATTCGCCTATTTGAATCCAATCTGCATTTATACTTGCCCTATCTTTTTTCATTTTGCGATACCATATTACCCCTATCAGTAATAATCCAATAACAATAACATAAACAAATGAGAAATTAGCTGCTGCTAAATTTTTCTGAGCTAAACTGGGTGGGGTTTCTTCGTCTAAAATAGTAACATAAACCTTATAACAATCTTTAGGTAATGGACGAGCTTTACATGGAATCATGCTTTCATCTTTTTTACTACTAATTTCGAAGCTATGCACTACTTCGTTGGTAGAGCATTTCTCCGTTTCAAGAATAAAATTATGCAATGCCTTTGTCTCTTCCACCATTTTTATGGCTACTATAGATAACAAATCCGGTTCAAAACCAAGTTCATTTTCAAATTGAATCAAATACCTCCCTTGATGTTTTTCTATAGGTAAAATACGAGAAGTACTATCACCAATCTGAAGTAAAAATTCATGTCCTATTGTTCGTAGCGCTACTTTAATATGCTGTTCTTTCACATCAGTATCAAATCCTTTAAAAGACACCAATAAGATTATCAACATAGAACTTCCGATGTACTTAACTATTCTTCTTAATTGCATATTGCAAAACTACTGGATAATGTTATGTAAATTAAATTAGCAATACATTAAATAGCTTTATTTTACATTAATTTACATTTCTTAACACTCTCCAAATTAGTACAGCCGTACTTTTATCAAATAATCAAAAAAACATAATCTCATGAAAAAATTATTAGTAAGTACTGTTTTAATAGCTATAGTTGGATGTACAACTGCTGAAAATCAGCCAGCCCAAGAAAAAGAAAAACAGAAAGAGGAAACTACCCAGAATCCTACACATCAATATGGTGGTTGGTATTGTCCCGATAACTTAAATGGATTTCCTGCGGTAAATCTAAAAGAATGGAAAAATGTTCCGGTAATAAACGATAGGTTACCAACAGAAGAAGAAGCAAAAAGTGAAAAATCATTGATTTTTGTTGATACAAAAAAATACCCTACTGCCAAAGCCATGGATATTGAGTTACCAAAACTTGCCAAATTTTACAATCATCATAGTAAAAAAACAGAAATTATAATTGTAATACAAGCAATTGAAATACAAGGAGATTCAATTGTAGGTTTTCGTTATTTAAATGGAGGGAATGGAAGTGCTCACTATAAGGAAGTAACATTTATTTCTGAAAATGAAGTGGCTACTATTTCCGATGCTAAATTTGTAAGTTTCGACATAAACATCAATGCATCAGATGATAAAGTTTGGGAAGTAATGACTCAATCAACATTTACCAATAAATTACAACCTGTATTTGACATCAAAAATTATTTAACTAATGACTGGAAAACAAAATCAAACATAAACTATAATTATACTAACCTAAAAAACATGACTAGCGAATATGCCAATAAATTGTATGGCTGTTGGTACATCCAAAATGATTATTTAATTGACAGTGTTGGTTATGTAGAGAAATTTCTTCTTTTAAGAGGTGAAGAAGCCAACCAAACTGAATTAAAAATTGTTTGTGGTCCTTTTAAGGATGATTTTGAAACACAGCAGTTTGTTTTACATCAATGGGCAGAAAAAGTAAAAGAATTAAGTGAAGAGTAAAACAAAGAAATTTCCTAATCAAAAAAAGAGGACCTTCTCAACGTAGAAATCTTACTAAATAAGTACGTCATTCCAGCAATTTTTGAGGTGCAAAAAAATTACCTGGAATCTCTACTATTATTCAATGTTTTATAAGCTATTTTTTTATACATTTGGGAGAAATAGAACAACCAAAAGATGTATATATACAAACTAATTATAGTTATAACAAACATTAAATAAGATGTTGATATGATGAAAGAATATAAATTTTGCCAAAGTTGCGGTTTCCCATTGAAAAAGGATAAAAAAGGTGGCGGTACCGAAAAAGACGGACTGCTTAGTAAGAAATATTGTTCTATGTGTTATGAAAATGGAGCATTTTTAACTCCGCCTGAAATTGACACTGCTAAAAAAATGCAGGAGTTTTGTATGCGAGAAATGAAAAAAGATGGAATTAACGGCTTCTTCGCTTGGTTAGCTACCCGATCAATTCCAAAACTTGAAAGATGGAAAAAATAATTTTTATGGGTTCAAACTAATTTAAGCACATGAATAAAGAACAAATCATAAACTGGTTACTAGAAGGTGATATTTCCATACAATACCAAGTTTATAGAGATTTATTAGGAATTGAAAAAAAAGATCTTCAAGATAGAATAGAAAAAGAAGGATGGGGACAAAAATTTTTATCCAAACGAAATTCAAACGGTCATTGGGGAGATAGGTTCTATCAACCCAAATGGATTTCTACCCATTATACGCTCCTTGACCTTCGCAATTTATATCTGCCGCAAGACAATGAAATTGTTCAGGAGACAATTAAACTGGTTTTACAAAATGGTAAAGCTGATGATGGTGGCATTCCATTAGGTCCATCTACAACACAGCATAGCGATATTTGTGTAAACGGAATGTTTTTAAATTATGCTTCTTATTTCAATACGTCTGAAGATAAATTACACTCTATTGTTGATAGTATTCTAAATGAAATAATGCCTGATGGCGGCTTTAATTGTCGGACAACGAGAAGTGGGGCCAAACATAGTTCCTTACATACTACACTATCAGTACTTGAAGGGCTTACAGAATTTCAAAAAGCAGGAAACACCTATCAGATGAATAAAATTCAAAATGCCATCTCTAGTGCAAAAGAATTTATCTTATTACATAAATTATTTATCTCTGACCGAACAGGTGAAATTATTAGTAAAGATTTTTTGAAACTAACTTATCCCGGCAGATGGAAATATGATATTCTTCGAGCTATGGACTATTTTCAGTACTCAGAAACTCAGTGGGACAATAGAATGAAAACTGCGATAGGTGTACTCCAAAAAAAACAAACTAAAAAAGGAATTTGGAAGCTGCAAGCCGCTCATCCTGGTCAAGTTCACTTCAATATGGAGAAAGCAGGCAAACCAAGTAGATGGAACACGCTAAGAGTTTTACGCATATTAAAGTATTTTGAATATGCTATAGAAGTTAATTTGAACTAACTATAAATTACATTCCCTTCAATCAATTAAAGTAAAAACCTTTCTAAACCGTTTTATTAATACGGTCTAAGAAATCTAAAAAATGTTGATTAAAATCGTGAGGTTGCTCCAGGTTGGATACATGTCCTGCATGATCAATAACCTTAAGCTCTGATTCTTTAATAGTTTCATTCATCATTTCAGATTGAGCGACTGGTGTTACTTCATCTTCTCTACCACAAATAATTAATGTTGGAATGCTTATATCTTTTAAAATAGAACAAGTCTCTGTACGTTCGGCAAGTGCTACCAACCCCTGTTTGATAATATGTTCTGAATTAGCAAACACAATACTTCTAATTTCTCCAATCAATTCCTTTTTGTTTGCTATTGAATCTTTGTGAAAAACACTTTTAATAAATCCTTCAGCAAAATTAGCTATCCCACCACCTTCTATTTCCTCAATAGTCCTGTAGCGTTTTTCTTTTACTTTAGGTGTGTCAGCAATACATTGCGTATCGCACAAAATTAACCCTTCAAAGCGATTAGCAAATCTTTTTATTGCATTAAGGGCTATATATCCTCCCATAGATAGTCCACAAATAATTGCTTTATCAATACCTAACTTGTCCATAAATTGTATCAAATCATCAGTAAATAAATCAATACTTAAAGATGATTCCTCGTCTGTTGACTTTCCAAATCCCCTAATATCACAAGAAATTAAACGATAAGAAAATTTCAAAAAATCAAGCTGATCATACCACATCGTTTTGTCGAAAGGATAACCATGCAAGAAAATAATTGGAATACTTCCCTCTCCTACATCATCGTAAGATAACTGAAATTTATTTACTGGAATAGTTAGGTTGTAACCTTTAGTTCTTGTTTTCATAATATTTTTTGTTTTTTAAGTTCGAGATACGTTATATAATTCGTGATAAGAATTATATATTTCATAAATTGTTAGCAATGCTTAAACTTATTGACCTAAGTTTAAATTCTACTACTGTACAAAACTCTAAATAGCTTTTATCTCTAATCTGTTAAATTATTCCAGCCATATTGACCAATATATTTTAACAAATTAGTAGGTCGATAGTTAGCATCGCCTTCAAAGCGCTCTTTAACGCTGTAATGAATAAACGTATCGGGTAAAATTTTACGTTCTTTTTTTCCTAATAATTTATAATGTTTTTTAAACTCATTATTCTGCTCTGCTAATGGATTTATATTAACATTTGCTATGTGCGACTGAAATTCCAATTGCTTTAATTCAGCTTCTTTTTTCATCCATAACATAGGAATATCACTAAGTGTAAATTTGTTTTTATCCGGTGGATAGCTTCCGCCAACATCCGAATGCACTCCTGCAAACCAAACCTGTTTTAAATCTACTTTTTTCTCATAATCTTGCTTCCAAATAGTAGGTTCAAAATCTTTTCTTAATTCATCTATAGATAATGCATGTCGGGCAGTTTTAATAATAGCACCTATTTTATTATCGTAAAAAAGATTTTTTTCTTTTATAAAACCAAAAATACTTGTTGGCAAGCCTAAAGCACCAACCGTATCCCAAACACCAACAAAATGAATAGGTGTTTTTGGAGCAATAGCGAACTTCTTTCTGAAATTTACAGAATACTCGCTATCGGGTTTTTCATTGGGATTTTTATACAACTCAAATGCTTTGTAAATATGATTGGCATATTGTTTTTTAAGAATACTGCAATTATTAATAAATCCGGCTAAACTTCTAACAGTATAAGCTCCTCTGCTAAAGCCAAAAAAATAAAGTTCATCGCCAACATCATAATTATGCACAATAAAACGGTAAGCATCCATTATATTTTTGTCTAGACCTGCTCCAAAAGCACCTCCTTTAATACTATTATGATAAGAACCAATTCCCCAATCGTAAAAAACAGTTTGGGCAACACCTTTACTATCAACAGGTTTAATCGCCCTAGAAAATTTTAATACATTAGTAGGAAAGTCTTTTTCTAAATTTTCTTCAGGTTTATTCCAAGTACCATCAGCACAAATAATAATACGTTTCATCATTAAACACTTTAAAGTCAGCACTAAAAATAGCATTTTTTATTGAAAAAATAAAGCTTAAACAGTATTATTTTTTGGAAGATATTTTCTTCTCATCAATAACATCTTAAATTTAAGATTATCGTAAATTAACCCTGAAAACAATACTAAAATAGCAAAGATTAAAGTATAAAAAGCTATTTTAGAATAAATATATCCACCTATTAAACCTCCCATAAAGAAAAATGAAATAATATACAGCCTAAGTTTTATGGTAGAAAGTATTTTTTTACGAAAAGTATATTTGTTAGGAAAAAACAATTGTGAAAGCTCTATACCTAAATCGGTAAAAAGTCCTGTTAAGTGAGTTGTTCTTACCACTGCATTAGAAATATTGGTTACAAATGAGTTTTGTACCCCCATAGCAAAAAGTAACAAACAAGCAATAACATCTATACTATTTACAAACGAAAAACGAGAAATGACCACAACAGTCAACAATACTATAGCTTCCAATAGTGATGGTAAAACAAAAATATTAAGCTTCTTAGTTTTTACGACTAATTCAATTAATAAGCCTGATGCAAAAGACCCTGCTAGAAAAGAAATAATGTAAAGCAAATAAATGGTCCCTCTCCAAAATTGAAAGTTAGCAATATCATCAATAAAAAAAGCAAAATGTCCGGTTACATTGGTTGTAAGTCGTTGTATAGCTAAAAAGCCTGTAACATTAACTACTCCGGCAACGAACGACAACAGAGAAGCTATTTGTAAGTTGTGTTTTAATGTACGGTTTTTGCCTTGATGCCTAAACATAAATTACTTACCGATTAATTAATATTTAAAACTAGATAATTGAAAAAACTAACGCTTTTCAATTTATAAACATATAAACTCTTTTATCGCTTCCTTACTCTCATATTGATAAGCTCTACCACTAAAGAGAAAAATACTGCAAAATAGATATAGCCTTTAGGAACTTCGTAATGCACGCCTTCTATCAATAACATAAAACCAATTAAAATTAAGAATGATAATGCCAACACTTGCAAAGTGGGTTGGTTGTTAATAAAATTACTAATGGCTTTAGCGAAAATCATCATTACAATAATGGAAATGATAACTGCAATCACCATTAAAATAATTTTATCGGTAAGTCCAACAGCTGTTAAAATAGAATCGAAAGAAAAAATAATATCCAACATTACAATTTGAAAAATAGCACTGCTAAAAGAAGTAATCATTTTGTTTTTAGACTTACCTTCTTCTATATCTTGAGCAATTTTATGATGAATTTCCGAAGTACTTTTTGCAATTAAAAACAAGCCTCCTATCACCAAAATAATATCTCTCCAACTCAGTTTAAATTCATACACTTCAATTACCGGCTCGGTTAATCCAATTAAAATGGTTATCCCAAAAAGCATTATAATTCTAACAATTAAAGCTAAGCTTAACCCAACAAAACGAGCACTTCTTTGTTTTTCTTGAGGTAATTTTCCGGCAACTATAGAAATAAAAATAATGTTATCTATCCCCAAAACAATCTCTAAAAAAGTTAAGGTTAATAAAGCTATCCAAGTATCTAACTGTAAGAAAATTTCCATAGTAGGCTAAAATTTAATTTTAACCAAAATTAGACAAGATTTTACTAACTTTACTTTCTAGATAAATTATAATTATGCGTTTTTTCACCTTCCTCTTATTACTTGTATTTTCTTGCAGTGCTTTTGCACAACAATCAAAAATAAACTTTGATTTACAGGCTGCCATAAAAAAATATAGTGCTACAAATAAAGTTATTACCTTATTTGTAAAAGGAAATGTTGGCGAAATAAAAAATTATCTAGAACAAAACAATACCATTTACGGTTTATCTGCCAAAAGTTTTATTCAGGTAAAAATGCCTGTAAATAAAATTGAAACTTTTGCCAAAAATAATTTTGTTGAATACATAGAATACACTACTCCCAACATTCAATTACTTAACGATACCATGCTAATTAACAATAATGTTGTTGATGCTCATTCGGGAGTTGCTCCACTTCGCCAAACTTATACGGGCAAAGGTGTTTTGTTTGGTTTAATTGATACCGGAATTGATATTACTCACCCCGATTTTCAGGATACGCTGGGTAACACTCGTATTTTATCGTTGTGGGATCAAACCAAAACTTTTGATGGAAATGCTTACGGTTATGGAACTGTTTGGGACTCTAGCGATATCAATTTAGGTATTAGCACACATCACGACCCGTTTGCTTATAAAGGTCATGGTTCGCACGTTTCGGGAATTGCTGCAGGAAACGGAAATGCAGTAAACAATTATAAAGGTGTAGCTCCTGATGCTAACATTATTGCTGTTGGAATAGATTTTTCTTCTGAAGAAGCTGCTATTGTTGATGCTGTTCACTTTATTTATACCGTTGCCGATGCATTAAATATGCCTTGTGTAATTAACATTAGTTTAGGTAGTTACAGAGGGTCTCACGATGGAACAGACGCTCAGGCAATAGTAATTGACAGTATGATTACAGCAAAAAATGGTAGAGCTTTAGTAAGTGCTGCAGGAAATGCAGGTGCTTTGCCTTTCCATTTACAACATACTATTAACAACGATACTACCTTTACTTGGTTTAAATACAATGCTTCAAGTGTATTGGGAACAGGCGCTGTATTTTACGAACTTTGGTCGGATACAGCCGATTTAAACAATGTAAATTTTGCTTTTGGCATTAATCTTCCTTCAGGAAGTTTTGCTTTAAGAAATAGAACACCCTTCCATAACATTCAAAACAGGCTTGGAAATTATGCAGATACAGTTTTAAATACTAATGGGGATACATTGGCTATTGTAAAAACTTTTGGAGAATTACAAGGAGATAAATATTTGTTACAAGTTAAAATAGAAGAGCCTGACTCCAACAGTTATTTATTTAGCTTGATGACAACCGGCTTCGGAAAATTAGATATTTGGTCGACCAACAACGGTATTTTAAGTACTTCTGAAATAGTTAGAACAGGTTTGCCATCAGCAGCCGTTTATCCTAATATTGTTCATTATCAACTTCCTGATACTTTACAAACTATGGTAAGCAGTTTTACATGTTCACCCATAACCATTGCAGTAGGTACTTACAGAAACCGAAAAACCTATATGGATTACGATTCTACTATACAAATTACTGCCGGAACTCCGGGAACTATAGATGCTGGTTCAAGTTTAGGTCCGAACCGTAGAAATTATTTAAAACCAGATATTTCGGCAACAGGCAGATACATGATGAGTAGCGTACCCGACTCTACCATTGATTATTATCTAGCAGCCCCTGTAAACCACATGTGGATTGCTCCCGGAGGAAAGCATATGCTTAAAAATGGAACTTCTATGGCATCTCCTGTAGTAGCAGGTGTAGCTGCTCTTTATTTTGAAAAATGCCCCAATGCCTCTATGGCTGAAATTAAAAATATGATAATTGCCAATGCTAAAAAAGACAGCTTTACAGGCACAACACCTACTTTTAATTATGGTAACGGAAAAGTAGATGGTTTTAATACCTTAGTAGCTTCTAACTTTAATTTTTCACTTGGAAATGATGCTTATGTATGCGATGGAGATAGTGTTAATATTGCTGCACCTCCATTTTCATCCTACTTATGGTTTAATGGCGATACCACTAACAATGTTTATATAGATACTACCACAAGTGTTTATTTAGAAGCTACCAACCAAAGCGGCTGTAAAGGTTACTCTGATACTATACAAATTACACATCATAATATACCAACCAAACCAATTATTAACCATATTGGTGATGATACACTAATAATTTCAACTACTAATACAGTTCAATGGTATGTAAATAATAATACAATAAGTGGCGCAAACGATACCATTTGGGTTGCTCAAACAGTAGGGAATTACTTTGCTGTGGTTACCGATAGTGTTGGTTGTCAAAATTATTCAGATACCGTTAATGTTACTATTGTTGGAATAAATGAAATAGCTAATAATCAATTTAATATATACCCCAACCCTGTACAACATGAATTAACTATTGAAGGAATTGAAGAACCTATCTCCTCAATAATTATTAAAAATAACAACGGACAACTAGTTTACTCCAACCACAACGTTTCAGCAAAAATATACACCATAAATACTGCTCACCTTTCATCAGGAGTATATTTTATATCTTTACTTTCATCTAAAAATATAGTGGTATATAAATTATTGAAATATTAATCACTAACATGAGTATTATCATATTTAAAATAAAAAAATAAGCTTATATTTGTCGATGTATATGAAAGTATTTAATATCATATTAGCTGTTTTTATGAGTTTAGTCTTGCTTTTTAGCACTAATCTCAAATCTTTCATTACCATTAATTACTTACTTAACAAAGCTGAAATTACCGAACTTTTTTGTGTCAATAAAGAAAAGCCGAAGCTTGAATGTAACGGAAAATGTCATTTAGCTAAAGAAATTAAAAAAGTTGATGTTGAGGAAGAAAAAAAACCTTTACTACCAATATCTAACAATAAGCAACACAACGAAGTTTTATATACTGAAATAAATGAGTTAAATATAAACTCAGAAGCGAATACTAAAAACAATAACCAACATCATTCACCAACCAATTCAGGTGAAATTCAACATGGATATTTTCTTTTAATTACTCCACCACCAAAACAATTAGGTTAACCAAATTATCTATTAAAAAACTGTAAACCACAGTATTATATAACCTAATAACTACAAAAAATTTAATGAAAAAAATCATTCTAGTAATGATTTCATTGCTCTTTGCAGCAGAAATCTTCGCTTGTGATTTGTGCAGTATTTATATCGGAATTGAACCTAAAGATTATAAAAACTCCTTTGGCGTAAGGTATCGATATAGAGCGTTTGAAAGTGATTTTTTGACAATTAACAATGCTTCAAATTTGAGAATAAACTCAACTCCAACACAACGAAAAGGCGTTATAAATGACAAACATTTAGGCGAAAGCACTTTTTATGGAAGTGAGAATGAAACATTTACCTATTCAGAAACTTTTATAAGTTATGATGTATTTGCTAATTTTTACTTAAGTAAGCGCTTTCAACTTAATATAAACACTTATTTTGCTGACAATTATACCCATAAAAATGATAGTACTTTAGAAAATATTAGCGGTATTGGTGATATTACCATTACAACCACTTACCAATTGTATAACACCACACAAACTGCTGATACTTCTAAAACATTCATTCACAGGGTAAATATTGGAGTTGGTGTAGCTATTCCTACAGGAAGTTACAATAAAAAATCTATTGTAGGATTTCAGACTAAAATACAACCAAATGTTATTTTAGGAAGTCCGATAGAGGAATTAGACCCACACCTACAGTCGGGAACGGGAGCATTTAGTTCATTATTTATTTTGGAATATCTTGTGAAGTATAAAAATATTGGTTTAAGTTCTAACTTAAGTTATAAAGCAAATACAAAAAATAAAAATAACTTTAGATTTGCCAATAGATTTAACGCTAATTCCAACCTCTTCTATTTAGGGGAAATAAGTAAAAACTTAACACTTATGCCCACAATAGGAACAGCAATGGAATTTAGCAACAGAGACACTTTTGAAAACTACTCTTATTTAGGATCCGGTGGTGAAATATGGTTTGCCAATTTTGGAACTACTTTATTTGTTAAAAATTGGGGATTAAACTTCATGTATTACATCCCCGTTTATCAACGACTAAACGATGTCCAACCCGAAAATAAAAACCGAGTAATTGCACAATTAACTTACTATTTTAATTAATTTTATAATCAGAAAAAACATCAATCATGAAAACAACAAAAACAATAATCCTCTTATCAGCAACAATTGCGATAAGTTCATTTTTTACATCGTGTTCAAAAGACAAAGGATGTACCGATCCTGTAGCTTTAAACTTTGACCAAAAAGCAGAAACAGATGATGGATCTTGTATTTACCCAACACCTCCTCCTCCCGCAGCAACAACAGCTTCTGTAAACATTAATTTTACTCATAATTTTGACGGAACAACTGTTACTGCTAACGATTTCAATACTATTCAATACACTAATCAATTTGGAAATCAAATGAGCATTAGCAAATTAAAATACTTAATTTCTGATGTTCGTTTTTACAAAGCTAATGGCGATAGCGTTGTTGTAGATGGCTATAACTACATTGATTTAACTAATACTGCTACTTTAAGCTATCCCTTAGGAAATGTAGGACACGATACTTACACAGGAGTAGGTTTTGTTATTGGTTTTGATGTTATTGACAATATTTCAAATTACTACCCTGATTTAAACGCTGTAAGTTGGAACTGGCCAGCAAGTTTAGGTGGTGGTTATCACTATATGCAATTAGAGGGTCAATACATTGATAATAGCTCTGCTACAGCAAACTATGCTTACCATTACGGAACAGCACGAGAAATAAATTTAACTAATGATACTATTTATCACCCTAACTATACATTAGCTCAAATTGGTGGAGTTACCATTGCCGGTTCTTCTGTAAATATTGAAATAAAAATGAACATTGCAGAATGGTTTAAAAACACTTATACTTGGGATCTAAATGTTTACAATACAATGTTGATGCCTAATTACAATGCTCAAATACTAATGAAACAAAATGCTCCAACAGTATTTTCTCTTGGAACTGTAAACTAATTAATTGTTAATTTCATAAATTAAAAGACCTAAATGATTAACTTTGTTTAGGTCTTTTTATACCACAACTATTATGACAATTACTAATAAACTTACACTTTTACTAATAATAGCGTTAAGTGTTTTATTCTCATGCTCTAAAGACAAGGATCCTGTTACCCCTACTCCAATTCCACCAACATCTGGAGGAAGTTCTCCAACTCCTTATGCGTTAACTATTCCACCCATTTTTGCACAAACATTGCCTGCTCCATTTAATCCACCAAATAACCCATTAACTGTTGAAGGGATAGAGCTTGGAAGACATTTGTTTTACGACCCTATTTTATCTGGTGATGGAACTCAATCTTGTGCCACTTGCCATGCTCCTGAACTTGCTTTTACAGACACCAACCAATTCAGTACAGGAATAGATGGTTTAGAAGGAAACAGAAACTCTATGCCTATTTTTAATGCAGCTTGGAATTTTAATAATAAATTCTTTTGGGATGGAAGAGCTTTAGGTCTTGAAGGACAAGCTTTTGGCCCTGTAAGAAATCCTATAGAAATGCACAACACTTGGCCAGATGCTGTTGCTAGTTTACAAAGTCATCCTACTTACCCCAACATGTTTAATGCAGCTTTTGGTACAACTACAATAGATTCTGTTTTGGTGGTAAAAGCTATAGCTCAATTTGAAAGAACGTTAATTTCTGCTAATTCTAAATTTGATAGGTATTTATTAGGAATGGAAGCATTAACACCTCAAGAAGCCAGTGGCTTTAATCTTTTTATGGATCAACAAGGTGGTGACTGTTTTCACTGCCACGGTAGTGCCGGAAACCCACTTTGGACAGATAATGGTTTTCATAACAATGGTTTAGATGCCAGCTTTACTGACTTAGGTTTGGGAGGAGTTACAGGAAATCCTGCTGATAATGGTAAATTTAAAACTCCTTCATTACGAAATTTAATTTTTACAGCACCTTACATGCACGATGGAAGATTTCAGACACTTGATGAAGTATTAAATTTTTATAGTACTGGGGTACAAATGTCTTCCACAATAGATCCTATGATGGAACATGCTGCAAATGGAGGAGTTCAATTAACAACTCAGGAAAAAGCTAATTTAAAAGCATTTTTATTATCATTAACTGATAACAGCTTTGTTACTAACCCTAATTTTCAGGCTCCTTAAAATATAATCTATTTTATGAATAATGAGAAGATAAGCATCATAATGCCTGTGAAAAATACTTCTCTTTATTTAACTGAATGCATTCATTCTATCATTAATCAAACAGAGAAAAATTGGGAACTAATTGCTGTTAATGATCATTCTACTGATAATAGCAAAGAAATACTAACTTCTTTTGCTAATCAAGATAATCGAATTAAAGTCTGGGATAATACAGGTAATGGAATTATTGATGCACTAAAATTAGCTTATTCTAAAAGCTCAGGAACATTTATAACTCGAATGGATTCTGATGATGAAATGACTCCGAAAAAATTAGCAATACAAAAAGAACAATTACTACAATACGGTAAAAATCATATTGCCTTAGGATTAGTCAACTATTTTTCTGACCTACCTCTTGGTGATGGTTATACTAGGTATGAGGAATGGTTAAATAGTTTAACTAAAAAAGGAACTAATTTTAATGATATTTATAAAGAATGTGTTATTGCTTCCCCTTGTTGGATGGTTTATAGAGAAGATTTTGAAAGTTGTGAAGGTTTCAACTCATCCACTTATCCAGAAGACTACGACCTTGCTTTTAGATTCTACAAAAATAAACTAAAGTGCATACCTTCAACTAAGGTACTTCATTATTGGAGAGATTATCCCGAAAGGACATCTAGAAATGATAAAAATTATGCCGACAGCAGTTTTATTCAATTAAAAGTATTCCATTTTTTAACGATAGATTTTAATGACTCTAAAAAGACACTGCTCTGGGGAGCTGGAAAAAAAGGTAAAAAAGTAGCCGAATTACTTTTAAATGCTAATATTCCTTTTGTATGGATATGTGATAACCCTAAAAAAATAGGCAAAGAAATTTATGGTCAACAAATGATAGATTATAAAAATATTAAGGATTTTAACCTTTACCAAAGTATTATTACCATTGCAAATCCAATAGCACAACAAGAAGTAAAAACCTTATTAGTCAACCAAAACCTAACAAAAGGAAAAGATTATTTCTTTTTTTGCTAACTTCTAACTTAAAAAATTAATCTTTAATCACAGTAATTTTAGCGTGATGAATTTTTAAATTGGATGTATTATTTTTAATTAAAGTGATCACTATCGAATAACTATCATCATACTGAGCAGTAAACTCTCCTTCTAGTTTTCCTTTAATAATATTAGGAGTATTGTTATTTGTCTCGGCAGTAACATTAAACGGATCAACACCTCCACTAAAAAGTAATTTATTGGCTTGATAAAACTCAAAAGCATAAACTATTTCAGGTTTTATTTCATACGCCAATTGTAAATCAGAGTAAAACTGTATTCGCTCTCCTTTATTTAGTTTAAAGTTTATTTGTGCCGGATTTTTTGTTATCAAATCTATTGTTGCTAATTCTTGTTTCCCACAAGACATTATCAATAACCCAACAAAAACTACTATACTACTTAGTTTATTTACCACTTCCTTTTAGTACAATTAAAACAGTATAAATAAGAATTTTAAAATCTACTAGCAACGACATGTTTTCTATATATAAAATATCGAATTTTAGTCGTTCTATCATTTGTTTTACATTTTCGGCATAACCATATTTTACTTGCCCCCAAGAGGTGATTCCTGGTCTAACTTTAAGTAAATGATTAAAGTGTGGTGCTTGTTCAACAATTTGGTCGATAAAAAATTGTCTTTCCGGACGAGGTCCAACCAAGCTCATATCACCAATTAAAACATTAAAAAATTGTGGTATTTCATCTAATCTCACTTTTCGCATAAACCTACCAAACTTAGTAATTCGAGAATCATTCTGACTAGAAAGTGCGGGACCATCTTTTTCAGCATCTTGCACCATAGACCTAAACTTATAAATGGTAAAAGGTTTGCCATGAATACCAACTCTTTCCTGAGCAAAAAATGCCCCACCTTTTGATGTACTTACAACAATAATTGCCGTAGTTAAATAAATAGGAAAAAAAACAATTAGGACAAGTAGTGAAACAACAACATCTATCATTCTTTTTACCGAACGTTGCCAAGGAGGCATAATTTCATTCTCAATAACAATAAGCGGAGTACCAAAAATAGCACTCATTTTTACCGAACCTGATAAAATAGCATACATATCAGGAATAATTTTAATAATTACTGATGTAGCTTCTAACTCATTAATAATTCCAGCCAACTTATCATGTTGATGTTTTTCGGGAGCAATAATAACCTCTTCAATTGCATTTTCTTCAATAACTTTTTTAATATCAACACAATTACCTAAATGAGGTAAGTGTTCAGCCATTGCATAATTGTCTCCTTTTTCAATATGGGTAAAACCAATAATTTTATTACCGGAGGAATGTTTTTGACTGTTCATTTCCTGAAAAAGCTCTACGGCAGTAGTTCCTGAACCTATAATTATTGTATTAAATCCAATTTTTCTATTTTTTATTCTATTTCCTGTATAGGTGGATAATGAAAATCGAGCTATAGAAGTTAATACAAAATGTAGTGAAAATAATGCAAAATAAAGTTTGTAATACTCTTTGTACGAAATAATTTCATCATCGAGCAATAAAACAAAAAACAGTACTAGTGTACCAATTATTGAAACCAATAGGGTTTGCCCGAATTCTTTTAAACGAGATTTTCGGTAAACATCGTTGTAAGTACCAACAAGATAGTAAAACAATAACCATCCTAAAGGAATCGCTATTAAACCGTAATAAAAATTATCATCAAAAACAAGTGGAACATCAAAACCATATTTCTTAGGTTCAATAAATTCTTTTCTGAAAATAAAAAATAAAAACCACGCAAGAGCCGCAGCAAAAATATCCAACACTACATACCTAAAAACCTGTAATTTTTTATTCATTAATAATGTAAAATTTTAATGTTGTCTAAATAAAATTCAGGGTTAGATGTATGAAAAGGACTTGAAGCAGAAGATTGTATTCCGAAAAACACGTAAAAACTAGTATTAGCAGGTTTCTGACTAATAGCCGGAGTTAAATTAATATATATTTTTTTCCATGTGGAAGTTGTATTTAAATTCACTATCCCAATATTATCATCATCTGTTTTTAATCCAACCAAAATAGGTTCATTAGTTTTAAAATCTAATTCTAAATAAACAGGGCTTCCTATTGACGAAACATTAGAAAAAGCAGGCGATTTTGCCTCAAAAAAATCCATAAAAGACTGAAGATAAACTTGTCCGGAAGCATTTCCTTCAAATACATCAAAATTTACTTTGTTTATTATGGTGTCACTTCCTGTTGTATAAGTAAATGAAGTTGAAGGAGATTCAAAATCCTCAAGCCAAGCTGTTTGTGTGGAACTTATATAGGTGATTTGAGGTTCTACTTTAATCTCTTTTCCTTTTTCAAAAGTTATTTGCTCTTCGTGTGGAGTATAAAATAAGTACCGTTCTCTTAATCCACTTACACCGTTATCTTTAATTCCTGCATAGAACTTAACATTATAAGTTCCTTCCTTAATAACAGGAAACTTTGCCGGCAATTCATAAATTCCTACCAAATCATCGTTAACATAAACCCAAACATCGGTTATGTTTGAAGAGTTTGAGCCATGAAGCGCGTAATTTGAAGTTACCGTAAATTTATCTATTAAAATGTAGGCTGGAACTTTTGCTTCAAAACTATCTTTGGAGCAACTGCTAATTAACATTAAAACAGCAATATAAAAAACTGTTTTAACCTTATTGACTAAGTTATTTTTTTTGATGTAGTGCAAATCTGAACAAATTAAACCCTTAACGTTTGATCAACATTAATTATTGTACAAAAATATCAATCTTGAACTAAAGAGAGGTTAATTTTTAACTTTTCTGAAATTTTATTGAGAATCTCATGAATTTTAAGCATATCATGTAAATCTGTTGACAGACTTTTTTGTTGTTTTATACTTTCTGAAATGGATGTTAACTCAATATTTAACTGACTATTATCCATTATTTTAACCTCTTTTTCAGAAAAATCCTTTTGATTATCTAAAGCATAAACCTTTTTAATTTTGTTATCTAAAAAATCTACTGTGGTGGTTGCTCCGGCAGTATAAAAAATGATAGTTTTTTTATCATCATCAGCAACAGTATTAATAGTTATAGACACATTACATCCATTATCAAACTCTAACAATGCATTAATTACTTCCGGAAACCTATTAGAAACATCTACACCAATTGTTGTTACTTTTTTTAAGTTAGCATTTACCGTATTAATTATCATACTTAACTCATCACATAATAAATCATTAAGCAAATAAGCCGATTTATTTTTATAATGAATATTGGTAACCGATTCTATTAATATTGGTTGCATAAGATCTTCTTTAGATGCTTTATACAAAGGAGATAGTGTAGAAATATTACTCATTTGAGTAATTACTCCGGCTTCTTCTGCTAAATCGAGTAATTGTTTTGCTTCTATAGTTGATTTTATATTAGATTTATCTATTAAAAGATGATTGGCAGATTTTATTACCTGAATGGTTATAGGCATTCTAACATCGTCTGAAAGACTAAACAAGTAAATGAGTTGTGTTTGATGTAACAGTTCGCTTAAATCATAAAACTCATATTGATTAACAATAGATGTAGGTAGCTTACTACCACTGTTTGTATTTACACTGTAATAACCAACTAATTGAAAATCAATTGAATTAATAACAGAATCAATATGCTTTTCTATCAAATACGCTGAACCTACTAGACCTATCTTTAACATCTAAAATAATTTTAAAACAAAAATAGTCCATACTTACTAGCTTGTGTTTGATAAAATAAATTCTTATTAACACTCAAATTTTAATAATATAGCTTCATTTTTTTATCATTTTTAAGTTAAAGAATACTTACTTTGTAGTCGTTAATAAAAATAGATATGGATAGTTACAGGCACAAAGGTTTAAGAAATAAATTAGCAGAAATTTTAGCAAAAAAAGGAATTACGGATACAAAAGTATTAGATGCTATAGCTAAAATTCCAAGGCATTTATTTATTGCTGACACAGCCCTTCATCAGTTTGCTTATGAAGATAAACCTTTCCCTATAGGATCAGGTCAAACCATCTCTCAACCTTATACGGTTGCTTTTCAATCTCAAACTTTAGAAATTCAACCAAGAGACAAAGTATTAGAGATAGGAACAGGTTCTGGTTATCAAACTGCTGTTTTGTTAGAGTTAGGAGCTAAGGTATTTTCTATTGAACGACAAAAAGCTTTGTTCGATAGAACAAAAGAATTTCTTCCTAAGTTGGGCTATAATGCCAAACTTTTTTATGGTGATGGCTATCTGGGCTTACCAACTTATGCTCCATTTAATAAAATAATTGTAACTGCAGGGGCTCCTTATGTACCAGAAGAACTACTCAAACAACTTGCTGTTGGCGGAATTATGGTTATTCCTGTTGATAATGAAGATCATCAAATCATGAAAAAAATAGTGAAAATTGATGAAGATAATTTTAAAACTACAGATTTAGGAGCGTTTAGGTTTGTGCCTCTTTTAAAAGAAAAAGGAAAAGATTTATAAAGTTTTTAATATTTCTAAAGACTTTTCTGTAAGGTTTTTAACTGCCAATTTTATATCCCAATTATCTTTATTTCTTTTTTCTATTTTATTAGAAATAGCTCTAATTTGCAGACAAGAAATTCCTTCTAACAAACAGGCATATAAAAATGCTGCACCTTCCATAGATTCTACTTGTGGATGAAATAAGTTTTTTACTTTTTCTATAGAAGTTTCATCTCCATGAGTTGTATTTACAGTGATTCCTTTAACTTTCTTCAACGTTTCAGAATATTTATTCTCAATTGGGATAGTGTTTGTCATTTCTCCATTTTGAAGTTCAAAATCTTCATCTTCCAACAAGTCCATATCTATTAAAGAAAGAAATTTCTCACCATCTTCGGCACCTAATTCCGAAATTCTATCAGAAATAACATTTACCACCTCTCCTATTTTTACAACATCATCAAAAGTTCCTGCCAAACCAACATTTATAGCAATGTCATACATTTTAGATGTTAAGGTTTTTCCCAACCAGTAAGCAGTAAAAGTCATTCCTACTCCTGGAATTAATACATCTATATAGTGATTTCCAAACTCATAATGTCTTAATTTTTGGTTGGACTGTTTTATAAATTTAAAATGTGTAAGTAAAGGTTCTATTTCTAAATAAGTAGCTGATACAAGTAAAATATTCATTTTTTTAATTTAAATTTAAAGTCCCCGTTTCGGGGGATTAGAGGTTTAATAAAAACGAGGTGTTACTTCTTTTTCCTGAAAGTGAACTCCATAATTTTCTAATTCATTTAAAATGGGTTCATAAATCTCTTTCGATATAGGCACATGAACTCCCGGGGTTTTTATCACATCATTTAAAATCATTTTTGTAGCAATTGCCACAGGCAAACCTACTGTTTTTGCCATAGCAGTATATATTTGATCATCGCCTTTTACCACCATAGATGAATGAATTTCTTTAAAATTCCCATCTTGTTTAAACAAAAATCTGTGCCACATCACTATCATATCTTTGTCGTTTGGAGAAAGTGATAATTTTTGCTCTAAAATATGCTGAAGAATTTGTGCCGGAGTAGCATCTTTCAGATCTATTTTGGTATTTTCAAAAATACCTAACCATACAAATTTATCAAATAAATCTACATCATCCTGACGGATATTTAAATAATGTTTAAATTTTAGTTCAACAGAGTCTGTCTCATTATAAGCTAGAAATGAATTAATAAACTCTCTGTTAGTCATATTTTCAGAACCTTCCATTACATATGAATCGTCAGTTGCTCCTAATTGAACAAAAACATCCCAAGCACGACAGAACCCTGGTTTTCTAAGTGTTCCTCTATACATGGTAGGAATATCTTTTAATCCATAAATTTCTCTATACTGAAGTGAATCTCTGTTAGCATAACCTTCAAATTTTCCATGTCCATCAATATCAATAATTTCGGTTCTTCTAAACAATTTATGATAAGGAATGTATTTGTATTTATGGTTCTGAATAAATTTTACAGTTCCTTGTCCTGCCAACACTACATTTCTTGGATTCCAAGTAAATTTATAATTCCAAGGGTTATTATCGCTCTCGGGGGCTACCAAACCTCCTGTAAAGGTTTCAAAAGCTTCTAATGTGCCACCATTTTCTCTAATTTCATCTATTAAACGCATCGCAGAAAGATGATCTATTCCAGGGTCAACACCTATTTCATTCATGATAATTACTCCTGCATTAATAGCCTCTTGTTTTAACGCTTTCATTTCTTTAGAAACATAAGAAGCTGTAACCATGTGTCTTTTTAATCTAATGCAATCTTTAGCAACAGCAATATGCATGTGTGCCGGAAGCATTGAAATAATAAGATCATTTTCATCAACAAGCCTATTTCTTTCCTCATCATTATTCACATCAAAAGCAATGGCTCTAGCTTTTTCGTGATTATTTGCTGCTTTCATAGCCAATTCTTCAGATTGGTCGGCAATGGTTACAAACCAATTTTCACTTTCTGCATTAAACAATAAGTATTGAATTAATGAAGACGTTGATCTGCCGGCTCCTATGATAAGAATTTTTCGCATGATAATTATTTATAACAATTAAGCTCGAAATTCGCTAAAAATTTAAAATTTATCTCCATAAAAATGGGGAATTTTACTAACAATAAACTTTAACATATATAATGAAAAAATCTATGCTAATAAAAGGCTCTATCTTAGGCGGATTAGCCATAATTCTTGGAGCATTTGGAGCCCACGCTTTAAAAGAAGTATTAACACCCGAACAGCTTATTTCATTTGAAACCGGAGTGCGATATCAAATGTATCATGCATTAGTTTTAATGTTTTTATTTATTATTACCTTAAAAATAAATCATATTTTTTTTAATAGAGCGACTCAATTTATATTTTGGGGAGTAATACTATTTTCGGGATCGATTTATTTACTTACACTAAAAAATATGTTGGGTATTGAAGCTTTAAAATATGTAGCTCCACTTACTCCAATTGGTGGAGGTTTAATTATTGTTGGATGGATATTTATTTTATTAGGTGGATTAAAAACAAAAGTCCCACACTAAAAAAATAGATGTGGGACCTTAATTAATTTTCCAAAGAAATTATTTTACCACTAACTTTTTAGTTTGTTTTTGACTACCCGAAACAACCGTAACAAAATAAAAACCAGGGTTCAATTTTTCATTAAACCTTACTGTTGAGTAATAATCATCCGTTTGTAAATTTTGTTGATGCACAATTTTCCCTGTTATATCTGTAACTATCAATTCTGAAATATCCTCTGAACTTTTAAGTTCCATATAAACAAACTCCCCTTGACTTGGATTAGGATAAATGGTAAGGCGAATGTCATTTGCTAATTCATCGTTATAAATAACAACTTCTTCATTTTCAATAATTCCATACCTAGCTGAAGGAGGTGTTGTTATTTGGCAAATCGTTCCATACTGAGTAAACACTCCATTAACCTTAGCTCTAACCCTTACATCATATGTTGTACTTAATTGAATACCTGGGACATTATTAACATAAACAAACCTATAGTTTGGATTTGTTCTTAAATAAGTTTGAGTATAGCTAAGCCCAGTATTAACAAACTCATATTCATATTCTGTCGCATTAGCAACATAGTCACAGGTAATATAATTTGAATAACTAGACATAATTATTCCACAATCACTAGACCTAAGTTGTGTTGTAATTGGATTTGATGGAATTGTTATTTGACAAACACTTCCATATGATGTATATACACCATTAATTTTTGCTCTAACTCTCACATCATATGTCGTATTTAGTTGGATACCTGGAACCTCATGAACATACACAAATCTATATTTTGGATTTGATCTAACAATAGTTTGAGTATAACTAAGCCCAGTATTAACAAACTCATATTCATATTCTGTTGCTGAAGATACATATTCACAAGTAATGTAGTTATTATAACTAGTCATATTAATTCCACAATCATTTTGTATTAAATTAGTTGTTACTGAAGAAATAGGCGTTGTTAATTGGCAAACTGTACCATATGAAGAATAAATACCTCCTACTTTAGCTCTAACCCTAATATTATAAGTTGTATTATTCTGTATTCCAGGTATTTCATATAAATAAATAAACCTCCACTTATAATTTCTTATCACAGTTTGATTATAACTTAACCCTACGTTTGATATCTCATATTCATATTCAGTAGCTCCGGCAACATAATCACAAGTAACATAATCTAAATAAGTTGTCATAATTTTTCCACAATCAGAATTTATTAACTTAGTTACCCCACAAGCATTTACCGTAATATACCCTACTTTGGTTTCTATATCATTTCCAAATGCATTGGTTGCTGTTAATTGTACTTGATAGGTTCCTGCTGTATTGTATGTTATGGTTGGATTCTGTGCGGTAGAACTTGATGGGGTACCTCCTGTAAATGTCCAACTCCATGAGGTAGGTGTGTTAGTACTTAAGTCGGTAAAGCTTACTGTATTGCCTTCACATAAAGTGGTTGGTGTTCCACTAAACTCTGCTACGGGTGGAACACCTGATGGGTTTATGTAAACACCATAATCTTCTACATCCCCAACCAGTAGTGGAGATTCACAACCTCCACCTAGTGTGCCGCCATCTGAAATAGCTCTTAAACGTAATAATTGCCCTGTTGTTGAAGTCAGTGGAATATTCACCGAAGTAGTAAATGTTTGAGATGTATTATCTGTAATAGAATTACTTAACACTAATTCTCCTGCCGTATAGGCTCCATCATCATTATAATCAATATATACTCTAAATTGGAGTCCTAATCCACTATTTCCAGCATTTACGGTAACCTCTAAATTATAATTTTGTCCTTGTGTTACTTGTGTGTTTTTTGAACAAGTTAAATCTTGCCAACCACCATTAGTAGATGATGATGATGTAGCACTCATCGTATTAAAAACAACTTTTGATATGGCATAACCAAAATTACCTGTATTACTAGAAGTATTTTGGCAAGTAGAAGACTGAACTCCATTTGCAACAGAAACAAAGCCAGGTTTGGTTAAACTAGTTGTTCCACTACCATTAGTAATTTGAAGCGTTACATCATAAGATCCTGCTTGTGCAAAATTTATAGTTGGATTTTGATCTGTTGATGTAATTGGAGTATTTATCCCATCATCAAAAGTCCATAAAAAAGTAATATTTGGCCAACCACCATTTTGATAAGTATTAGGAATACATGTTGATTCATCATAAAAAGTTACCGGACTTCCCAAACAAACCACACTACTACTAACGCTAAAATCTACTCCAGCAGTAGATGGTGGAACTAAAGCCATATTTCCATTAGCAGCTAAATAAGAAGCTCTTGTTACTGAAATAGCAGCATTTGCTCTTACTTTTTGGTCTGCTGTAAATTCACTCTGACAAGCATCCGATGAATAATCCATGTAGTTATGAATAAACAATTCTTTTGAGCTTCCTCCATCACAAGAGTTTGTCCCTGTTACACAGTTACTAGCGCTTCTAATATGTGGAGGAGTATCACAACATCTATCTCCTTGAGAAGAGCAGCTAGTATTAGAAGGGCAAGAATTTCCATTATTATCTCCTTCAAAAGTGTGATACAAATTCATTGCATGACCTAACTCATGCGTTAATGTAGTATTTCCTGATTGGGCAAATTTACACCCTAACTGAACCATACCATCATAAGATTGACCATGAGCTGATGCAAAATATGCATACCCCTGAATCCCAAAACCACATTCATTATCATCAATTTCTGAAACTAAATATATATTATAATATTCTAATGTATTCCATCTACTAGTAGCCTTTAAAGCAGCATCTGTAATTCCATTGGATGTTTGTGCTTGAACACCAAAATTCATGTAAGTTGAATTTCCCGTCATATCCACTCTAACTATTCCGTTAGTACAATTTCCATTAGGATCTCTAACAGCTAAGGCAAACTCTATATCAACATCAACACCGTTTCCATCTCCTAAACTTCCTGGTATTTTTCTAAATCTTTCATTTAATTGTAAAATCCCCTGATTAATATCTACCTCACTTATATTACTTCCTGTTCCTACTGCTTCTCCTTTATGCATTACATGAACAACTACCGGAACAACATAAGTTGCCCCACTTTTTGGAGCATTGTAAGATTTCATAAAATTGTTAAAGTCCTCCGTCCTCTGACGATAATCAGCGTTGGAATTTAATAACATATTATGCACATGATCGAAACCACATGATTCTGATGTTGAACTATTATTTAGTTGATTTGTATTTTTTAAAGGTGTTAACTGAGAGAATGCTGCTGACACAAAAACAAGCATCAACAATAATAAAATGTTAGTTTTTTTCATAATAGTTAGTTTAGTAGTGCATAAAAATACTAAAGCAAGACGAACTAACTCACTAAAAGGTTGAGTAATAATCAACCATTATTTAGGCTTATGTTGGAATTCTAAAATTTAAAACTATTTATTTAAATATTAAATTGTGTTTAGAATGTTTTTCGGCATATAGTACCATAGATACAAAGTAGGTATTAATTCCAAATAAAAAAGGAGGCTAAGCCTCCTTTTTTATTTTTATTTTCTTTTTGAAACCTTATTATTGATCTGCATCGTTTGCGTAACTATTTTTATTTACACTAGTACTAGCTGGTTGTTTTTCAGTTCCATTATTAGTGCCAACTTCTTTTTTCACAATACTTTTTAATAACTTAAGTTCTTCAATTAAACTGTTTATTTGATCTTGTTGTTTATTTATCATCTCTTGTTGTTCCTGGATAGCTTTAACTGCTATAACTCCAAATTCAATATACTGAACAGCCAACATTTTGGTGTCTTCACTTTCATTAACTAACTCTGGATATACTTCTTGAACATCTTGAGCAATAAAACCTTTTGATTTAAATTTAGAATTGCTTTCATTATAAAAATACTCTACGGGCTTTAGCTTTAAAACATCACTTAAAACAGATTTCATAGGTGTAATGTTGTTTTTTAACCTCCTGTCGGAAACTTGTGTATAAGCTCCTGTATTAGAAATATAAGAAATTCTCGTTCCGTTAAACCCAAAATTAAGATTTGCACCATCAGTCCATATTTGATTTTGATCTGTAGTAAGATCTGACTCTAAACGAATTCCTGCTCCACCTGGTGTTGTTCCACTAGATGATTGCTTAACATGAACATCACAAGCAGGATTTGAATTTTCTCCTATTTTAACTCTTTCTGGTATTCTAACTTCTCCTGTACGTGTAAAAACAATTGAAGTATCTCCTAGTGTTGTACAGCCAGACTCTAAAGACAAAGTGTTGGCAGCACCATCATGATGAAATTCGAATCCACAAGTACCATTAAAAGCAATATCTTCTGTAAAAGCCAATCTACCAGATTCTACCTCATTAAAATTTCCTTCATGACCAATCTGCATAATAAAAGTTCCTGTATCTCCAATATTTATTTTTTGTATGGCAGATAAGGTTCCAATAGAAACTTTACCAGTATTATTGTTATAAATGTTTGCGCCATTCAAAGTCCAGTTTCCTGCTCCGCCAGCCGGCAAAACAACATTATTACCATTAGATATTGTTAATGTATCTCCTGATAAATTTAATGTTTGTAATTCATTTGTCGAATCGGTATCTAAATCATTTACAGCACTTCCTGCTACTTTTGAATATAATGCATAAGGCACACTAACTAATTGAGAAGCTCCCATAACAACATAACTTGTCCCTCCTGTAGCATCCATAGCCGTTTCTATAAAATATGGTCCGTTTGCCCAATCAATTGCAGCAAATGTTCCCGAAATTACTGTACCTGTACCTATTTCTAAATTTACTAAACCATAAGAATTACTTGTTGGCGCAAATGTTTCCTGATAAACTACTGTTCCTGAAGTACTTCCTTGCATTATTGTTAATCTCATCCCTACTGCTTGATTAGGAATTACATTTTGAGAAGCATCTCTTACAACCGCTTGGTATTTAAATGCCTCCGGACTTTGAGCCCACACACTAAATGATAAGGCTACTATTGCTAGTACTGATAGTATAATTTTTTTCATGTTGTTTTTGTTTTAGGTTAATATATTTTTATTTCTTAACAATTTTATATGTTTTAATTTTTTTCTTGTCAGATTCTGTTAAGGTTAACAAATATGTTCCTTTAGGATAATCAGACACATTTACATTGGTTGTTGATGATGTTAACATTAACTCTTCAAATAACTTACCTCCCATATCAAAAATTTGAAATGTAATTTTTTCATACTTTTCAATAGTTAAGTTAATAACCTCTGAAGTAGGATTCGGATAAATATTAACCGAAAAATTAGCATCTAAATCCTCAATATTGGTAATGGTTAAATTGGTCTGATGAAACCCTTGTGTGGCATCATTAGTCCCATCAGAAACAGTTTCAATAACAGGTTCACCAATAGTAAAATCTATGGTGTTTGTCCCATTATCATAACTATCTCCTTGAGTTGATATAACTTCTTGAGCACTTAATAGGCTTATAGAAGATATAAAAACCCCAGCTAGTAGCGTTTTCTTTTTCATGATTTTTGGTTTTTTAATTAATAACACAATTATACTCGTAATTGAGAGATTGGTTATGAAATTAATTATGAAATTAGCTAATTTATATTCAAACTAAATAAGAATTATAACTTGTGAATTTTGAGCACCTATTTATGGCGTTAAGTCATTATTTAATAGAAAAAATTGCATCATTAATTAGCTGGTATGATCTAACACTATCAACCACTTTCCATCAATTTTTCTCCAGTAAAGTGTAAAATACCCACCAATATTTCCACCATCGCGAGTAATATTCCATTTCCCTAGCATAAAAGCTGTCTGATTTTCCACTTCCAATTTTTCTATTGTAAAAGAAAGTTTGCCCATAGTAGATTTATCAGGGTACGATTTTTTGTAGTTCTCTAAAGTAGTTTGCCAACCGTATTTGATACCATTTTTACCGACAAACATTAGCGAATCTGACTGCCAATAGCCTTGCATAAAAGCGTCAATATCTCCATTGTTCCAATCTTGCTCTTGTTGACTCATCACTTCTAAAATAGCTTCTTTCTCTTGCGATTGTTGTGTACAAGCCATAGTCAAAATTATTACTGTTATGAAAATCACATTTTTCATATCGATAAGTTTATAAAAAATCGGTTAATGCTGTTTGCTGTGCTTTTCCTTTAACAAAAGCTATACTTTTTTGAATAACCGGTTGCATTTCTATATCTTGCCCTACAAATGGCACTTCTTTTCTATATGCTGCTATTAAATTTTCTATGTAATCAGATGATTTTAATGGTTTTCTGAATGCTAAGGCTTGTGATGCATTTAGCAATTCTATACCTACAATTTTTTCTAAATTATCCATCATTCGGGCAACTTTTGTAGCTGCATTAGCTCCCATACTTACGTGGTCTTCTTGTCCATTGGAAGAATCTATCGTATCTACAGAGCAAGGCGTAGCCAATTGTTTATTTTGACTTACCACAGATGCTGCTGCATATTGAGGAATCATAAAACCACTGTTTAATCCCGGATTGGCTACTAAAAATGGAGGTAAATTTCTTGTCCCGCTAATGAGTTTGTAAATTCTTCTTTCCGAAATACTTCCTAACTCTGCTATCGCAATTCCTAAATAGTCTAACGCCATTGCTAAAGGTTGTCCATGAAAATTTCCTGCTGAAATCACCTCATCAGCCTCAGGGAAAATAGTTGGATTATCCGTTACAGAATTAATTTCCGTTTCAAACACTTTTTGCACATGCGTAATGACATCTTTTGAAGCTCCATGAACTTGCGGAATACATCTAAAAGAATAAGGGTCTTGAACATGTTTTTTATCTTGGGCAGCAATTTCACTTCCTTCCAATAATTTTAATATATTTCTTGAAGTAATAAACTGTCCATTATGAGGTCTTACCTTATGAATTAACTCATTAAAAGGTTCCACTCTACCATCATAAGCCTCTAAAGAAATGGCTGCCACTACATCCATAAAAGTGGACATTTTTTTGGCTTGAATCAAGGAGTAAACACCATAAGCACTCATAAACTGCGTTCCGTTTAGCAATGCCAATCCTTCTTTAGATTTCAATTGTATGGGCTCCCAATTAAATTTTTTGTTGATTTCAGCAGCTGAATATTTTTTGCCTTCAACTACTACTTCGCCTAAACCTAATAAGGGTAATGATAAATGAGCTAAGGGAGCTAAATCGCCCGAAGCACCTAAGGAACCTTGCTGATAAACCACAGGATAAACGCCATTATTATAAAAATCTATTAATCGCTGAACAGTTGCCAACTGAACACCTGAATTGCCATAGCTTAATCCTTGAATTTTGAGCAACAACATCAACTGAACAATTTCCTGAGGGACTTCTTCACCCAATCCGCATGCGTGCGACATTACTAAATTTCGTTGTAATTGCTCTAGTTGGTCACTGGAAATTTGGGTGTCGCACAAAGATCCAAAACCTGTGTTGATGCCATAAATAGGCTTATCGTGTCTACTTAGTTTTTCATCTAAATAGTTTCTACATTTTTCTATAGCCGTTACAGCATCTTCAGAAAGTTGTAATTTTTTCTGTTGATTAATGATTTCATTAACTACCGTTAAGTCTATCCAGTTTTTATTGATATGATGAATACTCATTTTTTTAATTCTTGAATTAATTCCTCAATAGTGAAAGCATGTTGCTCTCCTGTTTTCATGTTTTTTACAGTTAATTTTCCTGAAGCCATTTCATCACTACCCACCAACACTACATAATTGATGTTTTTGTTGTTGGCAAAAGTCATTTGTTTTTTAAGTTTTGCTCCGTCATCAGGGTAAATTTCTGCATTAATATCTGCATCTCTTAATTGAAACAATAAAGGCAGACAATAATCTGCTTCATTTTTTCCAAAATTTACAAATAATACTTGCGTAGAATCTCCTTCAAATTCAGGGTATAAATTATTATCCAACAACACATCATAAATTCTATCTGCTCCAAAAGAAATGCCTACTCCAGAAACATCTTTTAATCCAAATTTTCCAGTTAGATCATCGTATCTTCCGCCCCCACAAATACTCGGGAAATTATCAACTTTTACTTCTATAATGGTTCCTGTGTAATACCCTAAACCACGTGCTAGTGTTGGATCGAAGACAATATTTGCTGTGTTTGTTTTTAATTGTTTTAATTTTTTAAAAATAATTTCTAATTGGTCTATTCCTTTTTGACCGTTGATTGTATTTCCTATTCTTGATGATAGAAATTCTAATTGGAGGTTTATAAAATCAGATGATTTAGAAATTGAATATCTATCTAAAGATTTACTTGCTTTTTTTAATCCCAACAAATCCATTAATACCTTTCCTGTTTCATCATCAATGCCAATTTTTTCTAATTCATCTATTACTTTATCTACTCCAATCTTATCAAATTTATCAATTGCCACAACAATTTGTTCAAATTTATCTTGTAATCCAACAGATTCAATTATCCCTTGCAATATTTTTCTATTATTAATGGATATAGTATACGGTAAGCTCTTACCATTTTCATCAGTAAACAATTCGGTAAACACATCATCAATAATTTTAATTAAATCCACTTCATTGAGTAAGGAGTCTGAACCGATAATATCAGCATCGCATTGATAAAATTCTCTATAACGTCCTCTTTGTGGTCGGTCGGCACGCCAAACAGGTTGTATCTGAAACCTTCTAAACGGAAAGGTAATGTCATTTTGATTTTGTACGACATAACGAGCAAATGGAACAGTTAAATCATAATGAAGGGCTTGTTCGCAATAGTCATTTACAATATGATTTGTTATAACTGGATTGAAATTATCTAAATTAATTTTAGCTGTTTCAGGAGAATTAGCTAAATCAACAGTTTGATTTATTTCTTTAATAAAGCTATTTAATTTCTCACCCCGCGGCAAAATCTTAAAAATCAACTTATCGCTTTCATCTCCACCGGTACCAATCAATGTACTTAGATTTTCCATAGCAGGCGTTTCTATTTGCTGAAAGCCATATTTTTTATACACTTTTTTAATGGTATCGAAAATATAATTTCTGCGAGCCATTTCTATTGGCGAAAAATCTCTTGTTCCTTTGGGTAAGCTTGGTCTATTACTACTCATAATGCTTAGTGTCTGTAAAATCCAACTTCTTCGTTATTCTTGTTTAAAAACCAGTCATTTACAACAGTAAACTCCTGATTTTTAAAACTGCGAAAGCCTCGAATTTGAACCTTCCAGTTCAGCCACTTGACATTACTGACTGACACCAATTAATGATTGTCAACAAAATCGAGAGACTGAACTTTAATTAATAATTAAATTTTAAGAATGCAAATTTAGAATAATAATGGTTTAACCCGAAATTAGTACCAACAAAAAAACCCAAAAGCGAACTTCACTTTTGGGCTTTATTATTTAATCACTTTATTGTTTAGTGATGTGCTTCTTCCGATGAATTATTTATCATAATGATTCCTACAACTACACCTATAATCAGCACTGCCATAGACAAAGCTTGACCAATACCTCCATACCCTTCTATATTAATATAAGTATAGTGAAATGGAAGTGTAAACATAAGTGCAATTAGTATAAAACCTATTAATCTATTTTTTTTCATTTGTATATTTATTTATTGTTTTTAATTCGTCAAATGTAACTTGCCAAACATAATTACTTCTGTGTAATTAAATTAAATTTGTGGCTCGTTTCATGTCGTTTTGTTTTTTAGTTGATGCTAAAGTACACTTTTTTATAATTATTCAAAAAAAGATTTTATTTTTTTAAAGTGTTCCTCTTTTTTCTTGTTCTCTTTCTATAGATTCAAACAATGCTTTAAAGTTTCCTGCTCCAAATCCTCTTGCTCCCATTCTCTGAATAATTTCGAAAAACAAGGTTGGTCTGTCTTCTACAGGTTTGGTGAAAATTTGCAACAAATAACCTTCTTCATCAGCATCAATCATTATTCCTAAACTTTTTAGGGTTTCAATGTCTTCTCTCAACTCGTGACTATGCTCTTCCAACCTTCCGGGAACAGCTCTATAATATTCTTCCGGTGGAGTGGATAAAAATTCTACTCCTCTAGCTCTTAATTTAGATACTGTTGTAATAATATCATCTGTAGCTACAGCAATATGTTGTGCACCTGGTCCTTCATAAAAGTCTAAATATTCTTCAATTTGAGATTTTTTCTTTCCTTCGGCAGGTTCATTAATCGGAAATTTAATTCTTCCGTTGCCATTACTCATTACTTTACTCATTAAAGCAGAGTATTCAGTGTGAATTTGCTTGTCATCAAAAGATAGGAAATTGACAAAGCCCATTACATCTTCATAAAACTTTACCCATTGGTTCATTTCATTCCAACCAACATTACCTACCATGTGGTCAATAAATTTCAAGCCTGTTGGTTCCGGATTGTAATCTGATTCCCATTTTTGATATCCCGGTAAAAATACTCCATTATAATTTTTTCTTTCTACAAAGATGTGAACGGTTTCTCCATAAGTATAAATTCCTGAACGTACCACCTCACCATGCTCATCTTTTTCTACCGTTGGTTCCATAAAAGATTTAGCTCCTCTTTTAGTAGTTTCTTCCCACGATTTAGTGGCATCTTCTACCCAAAGTGCAATCACTTTAACACCATCTCCATGTTTAACGATATGGTCGTTTATTGGCGATTTTGAATTTAACGGAGTAGTCAATACCAATCTTATTTTATCTTGTTTCAACACATAAGAGGCATATTCTTTACATCCTGTTTCTAAACCTTTATAAGCATACGATTGAAAACCAAATGCTGTTTTATAGAAATGAGCTGCTTGTTTAGCATTGCCTACATAAAACTCTACATAGTCAGTTCCTAAAAGCGGTAAAAAATCTTGTGCTCCTTCAAATATTTTTTCTAATCCGTATTCTACGTTTTTTATATCTTTCATTTTAGTTAGTTTTTTTAAGAAACAAGAATAGAGAAAAAGAGAAAAGAGAAACTATGATAATCCATTTTGGAAACTCATGGTCATTTTCTGAAATTCTTCTATTTTGTTTTCAAGTTGTTGTAATTTATTTTTATCTATATAATTTCTATGCAATGCAATAATTAACTGTGTCCCTAATTCAAACGAAGACCCCAAAGCAATATCTAAAAAATGAGAGAAAGACTTTTCTGTTCTTGACGAACCCTCTGCTACATTACTAGGAATAGAAATTGAACATCTATTAAGTTGTGAACTTAAATCATATTTCTCATTTTCAGGAAAAGTTTTTACAACATCAAATATATCATTCGCAATTTCAATACCTAATTGCCAAATTTTTAAATTCTTATAATTATGTCGTTTTCTCTCTCCCATTAAAATTCCTATTTTTCTCTCTTTTCTCTTCTCTCTATTCACATTATCTAACTCTCCAACCACGACTGGAAATAATCTCCATCTTTAATTTTCATAGCTTCTTCAGTTACCATTAGTGGCTTAAACGTATCTACCATTACGGCTAATTCTTCTGTTTCTTTTTGTCCGATACTTCTTTCCATAGCTCCCGGATGTGGTCCGTGAGGAATACCTGCCGGATGTAAAGTAATTTGTCCTCTTTCTATGTTATTTCTGCTCATAAAATCGCCATCAACATAATACAACACCTCATCAGAATCAATATTACTGTGATTATAAGGCGCAGGAATTGCCTGAGGATGATAATCGTACAAACGAGGCACAAAAGAACACATTACAAAACCTGCCGTTTCAAAGGTTTGGTGAATTGGTGGTGGTAAATGTACTCTACCGGTAATTGGTTCAAAATCATGAATAGAAAATTTATACGGAAAATTATATCCATCCCAGCCTACCACACTAAATGGATGAGCTGCATAGATATATTCATGAATCATATCTTGTTTTTTCACTTTTACCAAAAACTCTCCTTTATCGGAGTAAGTTTCTAATTCTGTTGGCGGATGTATGTCTCTCTCGCAAAATGGCGAATGTTCTAAATGCTGCCCAAACCAGTTTCTGTATTGTTTTGGCGTATAAACCGGACTTTTAGACTCTACAATGAATAAACGATTGTTGGCTGTTTCAAAGTTGATTTGATAAATCATTCCTCTGGGAATAACCAAATAGTCGCCATATTCAAAATCAATATTTCCTAAATGTGTTCTTAATTTTCCTTTACCTTCATGCACAAAAATCACTTCATCAGAATCAGTATTTTTATAAAAATAAGCTGTAAGTGACTCCGTTGGACTAGCCAATACGATATGACAATCTGAATTAAATAATACTGTTTTTCTACTTTTCAAAAAATCGCTTTCTGATGGAACAGAAAACCCTTTTAATGAGAGAGATTCCATATTTTTTTCTACCGCCACTTTTGGAGCCACACTATACGATTTTACAATCTCTTTTACCTGTGTTGGTCGGTGTGTATGGTAAAGTAATGAGGACATTCCATCAAACCCCACTGTACCAAAAAGTTCTTCGTAATAAAAATTTCCTTCCGGACTTTTAAAAACGGTATGTCTCTTTTTGGGAATATTTCCTAATTGATGATATCTAGGCATAATATATAATTAAGTCAATAATTTATGTTTTATATGAAACAAAGATACAAATTTAAGAGGGAAAATTCCTGACAAAAGTCAAGTTTTGAAATAAAAAAAGCAGGTTTCTCAACCTGCCTAAAACAAAGATTTGCACTAATTAATCTAATTATTGTTTTAACTAATATCTCCGTTATTATTGCTTTTACGTTTTTTCTCGTCCATTTTATTGGCAATAAACAAGCCTAAACCTCCAAATAAAAAGATCATTGAAAAATAACATACCTCATCTTTTAATGGCGTATAAACATCCAACAAATTCCCTACTAACAAGCCTACACCAACACCTACTGCTATTAATGCAAACTTTAATGCCGAACCACTGTTATTTTCTTTTTTAGGCAAGTTTAAATCCATACCTTTTTCTATCATTTTTAATCTTTCCTGATTTTCCATCCTTCTAAGCAATACAATCATTGCAAAAACACCTAGTGTTATAAAAATTGGAATTGATACACCTATAATTTCTGTCATAATTTTAAATTTAATTGGTTTGTACATGCTTTGACAACATCTAATGAAAAAATGTTACAACTGGGCAGATTTTTTTTTAAAAATTAATTTCAAATCAATCTGTTAATTAAAACTTGTAACATTTTATTTCATTTATGTGTCTTATCTTTATACACTAAAGAAACCGTTTTTATTAATTGGAAGAAACAGACCTCATAAAAGGATTACAAAATAAAAGTCATTCGGCTATTAACTATTTTGTGAAGTTGCACCAACAATTTATATTTGTATTGTGTGTAAAAATGACTCATCAGCGAGAGGTTGCTGAAGAAATTACACAAGATGTGTTGATTAAATGTATTAAAAACATCAACGCTTTCGAGGGAAAATCTAAACTTAAAACATGGGTATATAGTATTGCTCACCATGAAGTATTGAATTATTTAAGAAAAAATAAAATTCCTACCACTGAACTTACGGAAAGCATTCCGGTAGTTGATAACGAAAAAAACATACTCGACACATTTACTGATAAAGACATGAAGTTAATGATTGAATATTTTTTTAACCAACTGCCTGCCGACCAAAAAGAACTGTTGACTTTATTTTACCTTAACGAATTATCGTTAAAAGAAATTGAAGCTGTTACAGCTCTTTCGGCAGCTAATATTAGAGTAAAATTATTTAGAGCCAGAGAAAATTTTAAAAACCTATTGTCTGAAAAAGACGTAACTTTACTAAATCAAATTCGCTATGAATAAGCATTTAACCGATATAGAAATTTTTGAATTTAGCCACCAATTACTGGATGATGCAACTCAACTTGTGGTTTTTAACCAACACCTAGCAACTTGTGAAACCTGTCAGCTAAAAGTTGAAGAGGAAAAATCATTTAGCAAAACCATTCAAAACAATTTAAGTGTAAACGAAAAAATTGATGTTAGTGAGAAGGTCTTAAGCCATTTTCAAACGGAGATAAAGCCTGTTTTTATTGATCTAAAATGGACCATTTATACCTCCATTATTGTGTCCGTAATTTATATGTTAAGCACCATTCCGAATTTTATTGATGTTGCTTTTCCAAAAATTGAAAACTTAAACATCTTTATTTCTGCCGTATTTCTAATATTGATGGTGGACGTGGTTGTTAAATACATTAGGTTTAAAAAAATGGTTCACTAACGTACAAAACCAATTGTTTAATTATCTGCTGCAAACCACTCTGCGTAAGAGGTAGGTGTTTCTCTTAAAAATAAGCTGTGTAAGGTAATATTAGAAGGAAGTTGCGCTTTAATTAACTCCGCATAATGTATTAACAGGTTTTCGCAAGTTGGCTGAAAAGGTACAATGATGAGCTTGGGCATAAAATCAAACTGCGTAAAATCAATATCCATCTTTTCATTTAAAACCAAGGCATGATCGTATTTATGAACGATTAAATCATTTACAATTTTTTTGATAATACCAAAATCTACCACCATTCCTTCATCAGAATCTGAAGTGCCATTTTTTATTTTTCCTTTAACGGTAACATTTAATTTGTAAGAATGTCCGTGAATATTCTTACATGGTCCATCATATCCTAATAAGGCATGAGCCATTTCAAACTTAAATTCTTTGGTAATTCTGATTACTGACATAATGAGGTAATTTTTCGCAAAATTATCATTAATCCACGAATTGAAACAACTAATGGGCAACTATTCTAGAGTAACCACACCAGTTTAACAAATCAATAAACTTTCTAACTTAATAAAGTAGTGAGTTTATCAGTAAATTTTATTCATTTGTTAATAGGAACTGTGAGGCTTTTAACTTTTTCTTTTTGCTTAATCAAAAAGAAACAAAAAATCAAGACTGCTGATAAAATTCTTGTTTTTTACTGATAAAATTGCCACACAACCCAAGCCCAGTTAGCTTTACTCTTTGTCATTGCTTTATCAAAGGAAAAAGCCTATTCTCTCTTTTATTTACAAGCAGTTCAAGGGTTGCTTTCTTTTTGCCTTCACTAATTTTAACAGTTAAAAAAACTAACGAATTTTATCAAAGGTCGCTCCAATACCAGACCAATATAGCTCTTTAAATGTTTAAAAAATTAAAAAAATATGATGCGTTTATTCTGCTAACGATTCAAATTTATTAACTCGTTTTGTAATTTTTTGGTCAACGATTTTACGATAAGTGCGTAAGAATCATCAATTAGTTGATACAACATTTTGTCACTAACATCAGCATCTACTAAAACTGTATTCCAATGTTGTTTATTCATGTGGTAACCGGGTAAAACCCCCATGTATTGTTCTCTTAATTCAACTGCTCTTTCGGGGTCGCATTTTAAATTAATCGATTCAAAATTATCTACATCAGCTAAAGCAAACATTTTTCCCATTACTTTAAAAACCAATGTTTTTTGGTCGAAAGGAAAGCTTTCTGTCACCCCTTTCTTTTTGATGCAATATGCTCTATATTCTTCTATATTCAAGGTTAAAAAAGTTGTTAATTACTTAAATTTATTGACTATATATTTTTTCAAGCTATCCGCCAAATAAGGACTTTTCATCGCTTTTGCTAATTTATGTTCGCTTGGTTTTTTACTGTAAATTAATCGATAAACCTCTAAAACACTTAGTTCATTTTCCGGATTATCAATTAATGTAAGCACATCTCCTTTTTTTACTTTTCCTTCTTTTAAAACGCGAACATAAATTCCCGGAAATGCTGCCAATCGAAATTGCTTTACTACTTTTTGATTGTTAAACCTCACTCCCATTTTATAACACGGTTGGCGAGGTTGTGTTATCTGAATTTCAGCCTCTCCTATTTGAAAAACTGCCCCAATTTTCAGTGCTGCTTCATCTAAAAATTCAAGGGTAATGTTTTCTCCAAACAACCCAACAGCTATGTCTAACTTAGGATATTGTTCTGCCCAAAAAGCATAATGATTATATCCGTACAAATAACAAGCTTTGTCTTCTCCTCCATGATGTATTCTATCTATAACACAATCATTTTCTACATCGGTTTTCCCTAAATAAATGGGCTTATTTACTGCTTTTTTAAAGTAACCTGTTTGTTCCTCTTTTCCGTTAACAACAATGGTTTTAGGTTGACTGATATTTACAGAAAGTACTTGCATTACCACATTACTTAATAGGACTATTAGGCTCTTGAGCCATTTTATTATATACCAATTTACTGATTAATTTTGGAAAGAATTTACTTAAAAACACCGCCATTTTTCCTTCAAAAGTTAAAATTAAACGTTGTTTGTTCTTGGCTACTGCTTTGTAAATCTCTTCTGCCACTTCTTCAGAGGTCATCATTTTAGATTCATCTCTAGGCGATTCTTTTTGGGCATTTCCATCAGCTGATAAGGCTGTATTTCTAATATTAGAAGATGTGAATCCGGGACAAGCAATAAGTACGTTTAAGCCCGTTTTTAAATTTTCTGTACGTAAAGCTTCTAAAAATCCTTGCATGGCAAATTTTGATGCCGAATAACCTGTTCTGGCAGGTAAGCCTACAAAACCGGCAATGGAAGAAACGCCAACAACTGTTCCTTTAGATTTTAATAAATACGGTAAGGCATACTTGGTGCAGTAAACTGTTCCATAAAAATTAATGTTCATTACTTTTTCAAGTACTTCTACATCCATTTCATTAAACAACGCACGCATAGAGATGCCTGCATTATTAATCAATACATCTATTCTTCCATATGCATTAATGGTTTCCTCAATTAATCTTTCGCAATCTTCTTTTTTAGCTACATCACAAGCTACCTGCAAAACATAGGGAGTATATGGCTTTAGTTCTTCAGCAGTAACGCGCAAATTTTCTGTATTTCGGGCAGCAATTACAATGGCAACATTCTCTTTTGCAAAACGAATGGCACAAGCTTTTCCTATTCCGGATGATGCTCCTGTAATTATAACTACTTTCTCTACCATAAATCTGTTTATTTTTATATCGGCTAATTTATTACTTATAAAATTATTGACAAAACAAATTAAAAATAGTTGATAACAATTAATTAAAGTCTGTCTACTTTATGTTCAGACACTAAAAAGTCTTATTTATATTAAGTATTTTTGAGGCTGTTAACTAAAAGCAACCGTGAAGCATGATAATAAAAGAAGTTACGACCAACAAATTAATTCAACAATTCCACCAACTTCCTTTCTCTATATATAAAAACGATACCAACTGGATTCCTCATATTAAACAAGATGTTGAAAAAGTTTTTGACCCCACCAAAAATAAAGCGCATGCTAACGGAAAAATAACACGTTGGCTACTATTTAATAACACTAATAAAGCCATTGGCAGAATTGCTGCTTTTGTAAATTTTGAAACTACAGAGAGTAACGAGCAACCCACCGGTGGTGTTGGCTTTTTTGAGTGTATTAATGATAATGATGCTGCTGCAACCTTATTTAACACCGCTAAAGATTGGTTAGCACAACACGGTATGGAGGCGATGGATGGTCCTATTAATTTTGGTGAGAAAAACATGTTTTGGGGCTTGTTAGTTGAAAACTTTACCGACCCTAATAGTTATGGAATGAATTACAATCCTCCTTACTATCAACAATTGTTTGAGGAATATGGTTTTAAAACCTACTACCAACAATTTATGTTTAAGCGTTCTATTGGAGTGCCTACCCAACAGGTTTTTGAAGATAAAAGTGAACGTATTTTAGCTGACGGGAATTACAGCATTGCTAATGTGAAAAACCTCAGCTTAAATGAAATTGCCGATAATTTTAAAACGGTTTACAACAGTGCTTGGGCAAGTCATGATAATTTTAAGGAAATGACCACGGCTACTTCCCGAAAAATTATGCAAAATTTAAAACCTATTTATGATCCTTCCATCATGATTTTTGTTTACTATAAAAACAAGCCCATCGCTTTCTACATTAATATCCCTGAATTAAACGAACTGTTTAAATATGTAAACGGCAACTTAAATTGGTGGGGGAAACTTCAATTTCTTTACCATAAAATGGTACACCCTCCGGAAACAATGGTGGGTATTGTTTTTGGTATTGCCAAACGTTTTCAGGGGAAAGGTGTTGATGGTGCCATGATTAAGTGGACACATGAAAGTTTATTGAAAGAAAAGCGATATAAACAAACGGTTTTGACATGGATAGGCGATTTTAATCCAAAAATGTTGCGAATTGCCAAAGATTTAGATGCAGAAGTTTATAGAACCTACCATACTTACCGTTATTTATTTGATAGGAATAAACCTTTTGAACGCTGTCCCATCATAGAATAAAACTGTTAATCAACCCTTTGAAAAAAAAGGTTAAAAAAAACTAGGATATTCTTTTTTTATAAAAAATACACTGCTATATTTGCACTCCTTTTTTAGGACGACTTGGTAGCTCAGCTGGTAGAGCATTTCACTTTTAATGAAGGGGTCCTGGGTTCGAATCCCAGCCAGGTCACAAACACATTTCACTTCATTTCAAAACCTAATGATTTTCAAGTCATTAGGTTTTTTTTGTTTCAAAAAGTTTCATTTCATTTCGTTTTTTCGTGTGTTTTTCATTCACTGATATTTCCTGTCTCT